>FZPS01000187.1_pt134 | contig 57261 bp, 58 predicted proteins | sample 1817821 | NCBI WGS metagenome assembly FZPS01 (sample SAMEA104158645, study PRJEB21678) | metagenome | place: Germany | collected 2015-04-21 | reverse complement strand
TAGCAGCAGACCGTATCAATGCCCAATTGAATCAGCAACAAGTCGCATGATTTCTGTTTTTTAAAATACAAATTAGAAATTCGATCAGTCTTTGTATTTTTAAAAAGAGCAATTATGAAATTGACTCATATAGATGAAAAACCAAAAAAATTTATGGAGCTTGTACAAGCGATTGATTATGTGTGCCAACAAATTAAATATTAATCACTAAGTAATTTATTGATTTTATGGCTAATAGCCCGCTACCTCAAGGACAGTTGATCATAAGCTATTATGAATTAACATAAGAAAGGGGATTAAAATGCGGAGACCAAATTGCCAAGGACCAGTAAAAACAATTGTTTGCCCGACTAAACACAAGTGTATGAATACACAAAGCTTTAGTAACGTAAATTACGTTCATCCGACGCATACAACGATTACTGATTATCACACAGTCCAAAACACACACTTTTATCCACAAACGACGTCATGGCAGCAAGTCGTTAATCAAACTAATGTATTTGGAGGACAAACGTGGCCTCAAGGACAAGGTCAGGGTGTTCAACCATTCCAACAACCTAGAAACAGGTTCAATTTCCTATAGACGTCTAAAAGGAGCTGGCATTAACCAGCTCTTTTTAATGTCTACATAAGATATGTTAAAATAGATGAAGAAGGTAACGAAAGGAAACCTATGATGGAAAAAACAATGGTAGTGACTGGATATAAAGCTTATGAAATGAATATCCGATCAGCTAAGGATGATCGCCTACCTTATATTAAGAAAGCGATTAAGGACAGACTGATTGGATTTATTGAAAATGGTGGAGAATGGGTTTTAACCTCTGGTCAAATAGGAATTGAATTATGGACTTGTGAAGTCGTCCTTGAGTTAAAAGCTGATTATGATATCAAGTATGCGATTATCCCACCGTTTAATCAACAAGAAGTAAGATGGCAAGAGCAAGACCAAGAGCTTTATTTTCATTTAGTTAATGAAGCAGATTACTATGCATTATTATATGAAGATAATTATAAAGGGCCATATCAATTTGCTGCTAGAGATAGTTGGTTAATTGAAAAAAGTGATTGTTGTCTACTTGTAGTTGACGAAGAATTTCCTGGCAGTGTAGGTTTTTTCCTAGACAGGGCAAAAAAATACCGAGAATCAAATGATTATGCGATTTATTACATGACGTCAGATGACTTAAATGACACCATACGAGAAATGCAGGAAAATAATCAATCGTTTTAAATGTCATTGACATTTACATTAAAGTTTGAAAAAATGAAGGAAGAGTTATGTAAAATATGAGGTGAGAAATTATGGCTGCGCAAAGTCAATTGACAACTAAAGATATTTTAGATAAAAATTTTAAAACCGCTATGAGAGGGTACAATCAAGAAGAAGTAGATGAATTTCTTGATATCATCATTCAAGATTACGAATATTTTAATCAAACGATCGAACAATTAAAACGAGAAAATGAGATCTTAAAAGCTAGAAGTGAACAACCAAGAAAGCGAGTAACACCATCTAATCATCAAGTGAATTATGACATATTAAAACGAGTTTCAAATCTAGAAAAAGCAGTTTTTGGAAAGAAATATAGCGATGAATAACATATGGTAGTATTTACTAGGTGATAAATACAAAAGCCTATGTTATAATTATTGCTGACGTTAGAGAGATCGCATAAATGAATGTTTGCGTAATCGCTATAAATACTAAGTATTTATAGAGGAAAGTCCATGCTCGCACAGGCTGAGATGCTTGTAGTGTTCGTGCTTGATGAATTCATAAATCAAGGCAGTTGTTAATCAACTGACGGCAGGATCATTAGCTAAGTCTTTTTATAGATATGCAATTGATCCATAAAAGTGCCACAGTGACGTAGCTAAATTGGAAACGATTTAGGTGGAACGGGTAAACCCCACGAGCGAGCAACCCAAATTAAGGTAGGGGCATCTTGGATTAGGGAAATGAACCGAAACAAGGACGGATCATGTGAGAATGATTCCGTAGATAGATGATTACGACTAACTGTACAAGGTTGACCACCGTCATAGTACGTTAGTACAGAACATGGCTTATAAAACATTCATTGGTCATACGATATTGATTAAAACCTTCCAATGACAATTCTAGTCAGATGGAAGGTTTTTTATTAAAAATTTTGAAAAGAGAAGTGAAATAATGATAAAAACAGTAAAACTACTAGCTACTTCAGCAATGGGCTTAGAAGCAGTTGTTGCGAATGAAGTTCGTGCATTAGGATATGAAAATGTTACAGTTGATAATGGAAAAGTCATTTTTGAAGCAGACTTAGCTGCGATTCCACGTTGTAATCTTTGGTTAAGGTCAGCTGACCGTGTTAAAGTAATTGTAGGTGAATTTGAGGCTAAAACATTTGATCAGCTATTTGAATCGACAAAAGCATTAAATTGGCAAGATTACATTCCTGAAGATGGTGCTTTCCCTGTAATCGGGAAATCAGTCAAGTCTACATTATATAGTGTATCTGATTGCCAAAGAATCGTTAAAAAAGCTGTAGCAGAAAAATTAAAACAAAAGCATGGTGTTGCATTAAATATGCCTGAAACTGGTGCGATGTATCGCATTGAAGTGGCGCTTTTAAAGGATCAGGTCACTTTAACCCTTGATTCATCTGGACAAGGCTTGCATAAACGTGGCTATCGTGTAGGACAAGGGGAGGCGCCATTAAAGGAAACTCTAGCAGCATCACTAGTACAATTAACTAATTGGCGTCCAGAATTTCCATTAGTTGATTTGTTCTGTGGTTCAGGAACCATTTTAATTGAAGCCGCTTTAATCGGTCAAAATATTGCACCGGGCTTTAATCGGGAGTTTGCCAGTGAAGAATGGAGCTTTATTAATCAGAAATTATGGGACGAAGCATTTGAAGAAGCTGAGCAGTTAGCTAATTATGATCAGAAACTTAATATTACTGGTTCAGATCTTAATCCTAAAATGATTGAGATTGCGAAACAAAATGCGATAGAGGCAGGACTTGCCGATTTAATTAATTGGAAGCAAATGAATGCAGCGGACTTCCACCCGAAAGAAAATAATGGTTACTTAATTACTAATCCACCATATGGAGAACGATTAAATAATCAAGCGGAAGTCGAAACGATCTATCAACAACTTGGTCAAGCGATGAATAGAAATCAAAGTTGGAGTAATTATATTTTAACCTCTAACGAAAATTTCGAAAAACTTTATGGCAAAAAAGCGACCAAAAAACGGAAGCTGTTCAATGGCTTTATAAAAGTAGATTACTACCAATACTTTGGTAAACATATAAGAGAGGATGATTAATATGTCAACGTCTGAACAAAAATTTATTGATTTGATGAAACAAATTACTGCATATTCAGAGGCAATCGCATTAATTCATTGGGATTTAAGAACGCATGCACCAAAAAAGGGTATGGATCAACGTTCAGAAACAATCAGCTTACTCTCTGAGAAAGTTACCGAGCTACAACGATCAGATTTAATGAAACAATTAATTACTGAACTAAAGACATCAAATATATCACCTATTATTGAAAAGTCAGTACAAGAATGTGAAAGAATCTATAATAAACAAAAGAATATACCGACTGAAGAAGTAGTTGAGTTTATTCGACTCAGTTCAAAATCAGAAACAGCGTGGCAGGAAGCAAGAGAAAAACGTGATTTTTCAATTCTTGCACCATATTTAGAAAAATTAGTTGAAATGAATAAAAAATTCGCTCAATATCAAGGTTATACAGAAAATCTGTACAATGGTTTGTTAAATGATTTCGAGCCAGGTTTAACGACTGAAATATTAGATCGTGTTTTCAATCAATTAAAACCAGTTTTAATCAAATTAGTAAAGCAAATTAACAACGCTAATGTAACTGTGGATGCAAGTTTATTACAAAAACCGTTTCCTAAACAGGCCCAAGAAGCATTTTCTTTAGCAGTGCTTGATAAAATGGGCTATGATTTTGATGCAGGTCGTTTAGATGAAACGATCCACCCATTTGCAATCGGCATTAACCCAAATGATGTTCGTGTAACGACACGCTATGATGAAAATGATTTTAGAACAGCTGTATTTGGAACGATTCATGAAGGTGGACATGCACTCTATGAGCAAAATATTGATCCTGATTTGCATCAAACCGTATTAGCAAAGGGCGCATCAATGGGGATTCATGAGTCGCAATCGCTATTTTGGGAGAATTTTATTGGAAGAAGTCGCTCTTTCTGGGAAAGTCACTTTAAGTTATTTAAAGAACATGCACCAGACAGTTTCCAATCAGTAGACTTTGATGAATTCTTTAAAGCAATTAATGAAGTAAAACCGAGCATGATTAGGATTGAAGCAGATGAACTAACGTATTCATTACACATCATTATCCGTTATGAGCTGGAAAAAGAACTAATCAATGGTGATTTAAAGGTTAAAGACTTACCAAAAGCATGGAACGACAAAATGGAGGCATATCTAGGCATTCGTCCAGAGAATGATCTTGAAGGTGTGTTACAGGATATTCATTGGGCTGCAGGCGATATTGGATATTTCCCGACTTACGCTTTAGGCTATATGTATGCTGCGCAAATATTTAATACGATTGAAAAAGATATTTCTATGGACCAGATGATCCGTTTAGGTGATTTTGAACCAATAAAAGCTTGGTTAACTGAGAAAGTCCATCGCCATGGCAAGATGAAACAACCGTTAGAACTTATTGAAGAGGTAACAGGAGAAGGTCTAAATCCAGATTATCTAATCAAATATTTAACGAATAAATATACAGATATTTATCAACTTTAAGTAATGATTATTTTAGCTCAACAGGTTAAATTGACTTGATTGAGCTAAAACTTTTTTGTTAAGAACACATGTTTGTAGATCTTTTCTTTTTTAATAAACTATATTATACTAAAAGTAGATTTAGAGATTAAATGTGTTTGGGAGTAGGGGATCGATTGTGAAATACTATCAATCTCTAGCAGATTACATTGAGAAACTATGGGATAAAGGATTTAAGCTGACTGATGAACAGGTTCGGTTTATTTATTTTGCCAAGAAATACACGAATGCTGATGAGTGGCTAGCCTGTATCGCGTTGGAAAAGACTTTAAAATTAAAATTCTCTTTTAATGGTTCGTTTTATATTAGCTTATTAGAAGTATTAAACGAACATCAAGTTAAAACAAAACAAGAAGTCATTCGAATTCTTAAGCAGAAGGGTATTTTCTAATTGATTCTGCCTTTAAATGAATCGCTTGTTTTGCTAGACGATCTGCATGCTTATTTTGACTTTCTGGAATCCATTTAATAAAACAATAAGGAAAATGCGCCATTTTTGCAATCGCTTGTTCGACTAATGTAGCAAATGGTTCTTTTTTATATTTACCTTTATCAATTAAATCAACTAAAAGTTTGGAATCAGAGCGAATTGACAAGATTTCACTTGAAAACTCCTGCTGACAATAATCAAGTACAAACAGTAATGCTTGAAACTCTGCTACATGATTCGAACTCTCACCGATATATTTTTGACCTTCAACTCTTACTTTACTTTTTTTTATGATAAAGCTAATACCACTTGGTCCAGGATAACCTTTTGAAGCTCCATCAATATATATTTCTAACATATAACCACAACCTTTAATTCAAAATAAAACGGTGACTATATAGCCACCGTGAAGTTGTATTATCTTTTTTCAACATTTGCTGCTTGAGGACCACGATCACCTTCAACAATTTCAAAAGTTACTTCTTGGCCTTCTTCAAGCGTTTTAAAACCTTCTTCTTGAATTGCAGAATAATGAACGAATACATCATCGCCTTCTTCTAATTGAATAAAACCATACCCTTTTTCTGCATTAAACCATTTTACTACACCGTTTTGCATGTAATTAATCCTCCTAATTTTCTCAAACCATTGCTGTTTGAGATCTGTAGTACAAATAAGATAACCAAAAAAAGCCCTAATGAAGGGTAGGATCGATTCCTACACCACTTCAATTAAGGCTTAAAAATAGATCCCAGTCATCTTCTTTGCTTATCATAATGTTAGCGCACTCACAGCCGTACGTCAAGCTGATTGAGTATTTTTTAACTATAATTCGGTTTAATTAGTCAATAAAGACAAAAATATGGTCTTATTTAATTTGAACTCGTTTGCTACCTAAATATCTTGTTTGCCAATAATCTTGACTAAGTGCTGAAGTCATGACACCTTTTGACTCACTCGCATGAATAAATTGGCCATTTCCTAAGTAAATGCCGACATGGGAAGGGCCTTGTTTATAAGTTTCAAAAAATACTAAATCACCAACTGATGGTTGATCAACAGATTTCGTTTGATTCCACATTTCTGATACGGTTCTCGGTACCGAGATCGACTGTTGATTAAAGACATATTGAACGAACCCACTACAATCAAATCCAGAAGGAGAAGTTCCACCCCATTGATACCGAACGCCCGTTTGATCCTTTGCATTTTGAATAACGTGCTCAATTTGATTATTTCCTGTATTTTTTTTAACGGATTCATTTGTATTGTCTTGAGCGATATTATTGCTAATATCTTCTTTTATTTGTGTTGTAATGTGAGTTTCTTGTTGAATTGTTTCAACAAGCTCTATTGTCACAGCTGGTGTCTCTTCAAGTCCGAACGCACGTTGCGCATTTAATAAAGCTGTTTCGGTAATAGGTCCGAAAATACCGTCAAACTGATCATCATAATAACCAAGATAAAATAAGGCTCTTTGTAAAGCTTTAATTTCGTCAGAAGAGGTGCCATAATAGAGAGGGTAGTCGATAGATGAGAGTTTTTCTAAATAATAATTCTGCTCAGCTTGAATAATTGCTTCTACAGTTTCTTGATTGATTGAGCCATCAGGTATGAGCGCATGATCAGCTTGAAATTTTTTTAATGCATACTCAGTAAATAAACCATATTCACCGTCAATTGATTCATCATAATATTTGAGATCATTTAACTTATGCTGGATAACACGGACAACTTGACTATGGTCACCGTATGACATATGTTGAAGTTCTTGTTCAGCTAACCATTGACTTTGTAACATGGGATAGGCATCGATATAAGTGGCAAATGGTTGACTGATAATATAACTGTAAGCAACAGATTGCTTAACAATATTTTTAGCCATAAAACTTAAATGCCTCCTTTGTCATGATCATGATAAAATACTTGTTAATTTAAGTGTATTCATTGATCTGATAATAAATGATTCTTGAACGTAATGTTAAACTTCTGTAATATGAATGTATGGTATTTGTTTTAGGGAGGAAAATAGATGTCTAAAAATGAACAAGCTTACTTAGACCTTTGTAAACAAATTCTCGACAAAGGTACTAAAAAAGATGATCGAACTGGAACGGGAACGTATTCAATCTTTGGCGCGCAAATGCGCTTTAATTTACAGGAAGGTTTCCCATTATTAACAACTAAAAAAGTTAATTTTAAATTAATTGCTACTGAACTTATTTGGTTTATCCGTGGCGATACAAATATTCAATATTTATTAAAAAATAATAATAATATTTGGAATGAATGGGCATTTAAACGATGGGTTGAAAGTGATGAATATACTGGCCCTGATATGACGGACTTTGGGAATAGAAGTTTAGCAGATGAAGCATTTAATCAGCTTTATCAAGCAGAAATGAAAAGTTTTAAAGAGCGTATTATTGCAGATGATGATTTTGCTAAAAAATATGGTGAGTTAGGTCCTGTTTATGGAAAGCAATGGAGAGATTGGCGTACCTCAACAAATGAGACAATTGATCAATTAAAAAATGTCATTGAGCAGATTAAAACTAACCCTGATTCACGTCGCCATATTGTCACTGCATGGAATCCTGAAGATGTACCAAAAAACATGGCATTACCCCCATGTCATGCACTTTACCAATTTTACGTAGCTGATGGTAAATTATCATGTCAGCTTTACCAGAGAAGTGCTGATGTCTTCTTAGGTGTACCATTTAATATCGCAAGTTACGCATTATTAACACACTTAATCGCACACGAATGTGGCCTTGAAGTAGGTGAGTTTGTTCATACACTTGGAGATGCACATATTTATTCAAACCATGTTGAGCAAATTAAAGAGCAGTTATCAAGAAAAAGTCTACCATTACCAAGTCTTGAAATAAATCCTGAGCTTAAATCAGTTTTTGATGTTGAACTTTCAGATATTACGTTAAATAATTACCAATCACATCCAGCAATTAAGGCACCTATTGCTGTATAGGAGTTGAGCATATGCTGTCAATGATATTTGCCAACGATAAAAACTATCTAATTGGAAAAGACAATTGGATTCCGTGGGATATTCCTAATGACTTAGGATTCTTTAAAGCAATGACAACAGGTAAAACGATTATAATGGGTCGTAAAACATTCGAATCATTTAAAAAACCATTACCAAATCGCCATCATGTTGTTTTAACAAGAAATCGTGATTTTAAAGCAGAAGGCTGTGATGTTTTCCATCATATTGATGATGTATTAGCATATATCAAACAATTTGAAGATCAAGAAGTTATCGTTATTGGTGGTGCGGAAATTTACGTGCAATTTTTCCCGTATGCGGATCGACTATATATCACATATATTGATCACGAATTTGAGGGAGATACTCATTTACCTAAGTTTGATTTGTCAGATTGGCGATTAACGTCTAAGGAAAAAGGTATAAAAAACGCTGAGAACCCTTATGATTATTACTTTTTACAGTATGATCGCAATTAACGGATAGGAGGTTCAATATGCAATCATTTTACCAATATATGATGCGCTATCGTGGTGCACAAAAAGCCTCTTTAAAGCGACAATTAGCCGATTGGATTTATAATGATCATGGATTTCCTAAACATAGTACTTCATATGATGAAATCAGTGATTATCTGGAATGGAGTAGTCCATTCAATGAAGCAGTCAATTTGTTTGAGAAGTTGTGGGACGACTATATAGAAGTTAGTCAGTAAAAAAGATTTATAATTTAGATACAAATGGCTTCAGCTAATTGATGTTAAACGCGCTGAAGCCATTGTTTTCTATAAGTTTAAAAATGAGAGGATTGAGTAATGGTGCGTATCTTACATACTGCTGATTGGCATTTAGGGAAAATCGTCAATGGCATACATATGACCGATGATCAAAGCTATGTCATAGAGCAGTTCTTTCAAATTATTGAAGATTATAAGCCTGATCTGATTATAAATGCTGGTGATATTTATGATCGTGCGATACCACCAAAAGAAGCGGTCGATTTATTAGATCAAACTTTAACGAGATTAATGACAGATTTCAAAATACCAACTTTAATGATTTCAGGCAATCATGATAGTCCAGATCGACTACATTTTGGTAGTCAGCTATTTCGTGATCATCAATTATATATACAGTCGAAATTTGTGTTACCAATTGAACCGATAACGATTTATGATCGATTTGGACCTGTTCATTTTTATTTAATTCCATATTTTGAACCTGCTGATGTTCATAAATATTATCCAGACGAAGAAATCACTACACATCAAATTGCAATGGAATCAGTCATTCAGTCAATAAAAGAAAATCTAAATCCAAATGAACGACATGTTTGTGTAGCGCATGCCTTTTTAGCAGGTGGGATGTCGTCTGATTCTGAAGATCGTTTATCAATGATTGGTGGTAGCCCATATATAGAAGTTAATCTATTTAAAGACTTTAATTATGTTGCATTAGGTCATCTTCATCAACCGCAAAAAATTAGTTCTGATCACATTCAATATAGTGGATCACTGTTAAAATATTCATTTTCAGAAGCAAACCAAACAAAATCAATGACAATAATTGAACTTGATGACCAAGGTGAGATCAGCTTTGAACGAATTCCGCTGAAACCAAAGCACGATCTTCGTGTTTTAACTGATTATTTTGATCAATTACTTAATGGTCCAGAATACGAAGCGTCCGAAGATTATTTACATATTCAATTGTTAGATGATGGACAAATTCTTGATCCCATTACACAATTAAGAAAGAAATTCCCGAATATATTGCGACTCGAAAAGATAACTAAACAATCTGCCCGAGGATTAAATGAGCTTGAACGAATGAAACAAAGACAAAAACGTTCTGAATTAGAATTGTTCGAAGACTTTTACTTTGAACTCACTGATCAACGACTGACGGAAAAGAGAAAACAAATGCTTCAATCAGTAATTAATCAAGTCAATCAAAAGGAGAGGGAACAATAATATGAAAGTAATTAACTTAACATTTGCAGCATTTGGACCCTTTAAAGAGAAACAAACGATTGATTTTACACGACTAGGAAATGAATCAATTTTCTTAATTACTGGTCCAACAGGAGCTGGAAAAACAACAATTTTTGATGCCATATGCTATGCCTTATATGGTCGAGCTAGTGGAAGCGATCGTGATCACGATAATTTGAGAAGTGACTTTGCTTCCGTTGAAGATCATACGGAAGTTAGTTTAACATTTGCGATTAATGATACGACTTATATAATTAACCGAAAACCTAAACAACTACGCCCGAAAAGTCGTGGTGAAGGTTTTGTTGAAGAACCACAATCAGCAAGTCTTTATCAAATAAGAGATGAAGAATCGCATTTAATCACGAGTCGAATTAAAGATGTCAATGAAACGATAGAAAACATCATTGGACTCGATTATGATCAGTTTTTAAAAATGATTATGATCCCACAAGGTGAGTTTAGAAAGCTAATAAGTGAGAATAGTAACGAACGAGAAAAAATTCTACAAAAAATCTTTCGAACGCATGTTTATCAGAGCATCACAAATACATTAATAACAAAGTCAAAGGATATGATGCAGCAATTAAAAACATTCCAAAACCAAATAACTGATCAACTTAGTTTTGTTGAATGGGATGTAGATGAAGTCATTAGAGAACAGTGGACACAAGATGAAGAAATCAATCAATTAAAACTATTGATTACCCGCTTGGATTCAAATCAACAAATAGCAACTGATAATTATCAAAAACAAAAAGCAGCTCTAGCTGATGCCGAATCATATTATCATGAACAAATGAAATTAAATGATGAATTTCAAAGACTAAATGACGCAAATAATAAGAAAACTGAGTTAGAACAGCAAGCAGAAATGATTAATGGCCTGAGGGATAAATTTCAACTAGCTGAAAAAGCAGCCAAGTTAGAAGTGTATGAAGAACAACTAAATATAAGAACAGAAGAAGCTGAATTAGAAACAACAAAGCTAAATCAATTAGAACAAGAACTAAAAAGTATACAAGAAAATTACACTCAAAGCAAAGCACAGTTTGAAAAAATCCAAGTAACTTATCCTGAAAAAATAAAAGAGCAAGAGATTTTACGGGAGGAGCAACGTCAGACAGCAGCATGGACAAAATATATTGATTTAGAATCAAAGCTTGAAGCCCAACAACACATCCATGATCGTTTAACTAAGCAACTTAATGTAGAAAAGGCCAATTATGAACAGCTCAAACTAACCTTAAATCAGACGAATCAACAGCTAGATAAACAAATTGAGCATAAAGAAGAATCACTAAAGTTAACTCATGAATATACTTTAGCAAACGAAAGCTTAAAAAAAGCACAACAGCTCAAGACAAATCATGCTGAGCTTATCGATCTAGCAAAAATTTCCGATGAATTATCGTTTAAGAGTCAACAGCTTGAACAGGGACTAAAAAACTGTCAAGATAACTTACAAACGTATGAAAAAAATTATCAGCAGCATGTGGCAAGTCACCTAGCTTCACAATTAAAAGAAGGAGAGCATTGCCCTGTTTGTGGATCGACAGATCATCCAATGTTAGCAATTGCGACTCACGATCCAGTCCATGATCAAGAGAAAGAACTATTAATTAGTAAAAAGGAACATATAGAAGAACAAATTAGCAAATTACAAAGTCAATGGATAGATCATCAAGCTGATTATCGCATCAAGCAACAATCCGTAATTGAACTATCAAAATTGTTTGATCAAAATGACGAAGATTTAACAGAAGAAACAATTGAACAAATCTTAAATTCAGCTCAAGATAAAGTTAAAGATCTGATACTAAAACTACAACAAATTGAAGAATCAGTTAAACTAAACCAATCATTGAAAGAGACAAAGTCACAGCTAAATAAACAATTATCAGAGATTGAACGAATAATTGAACAACAAGCAGCTGAAGTAAATAAAGTAGTGCAAGATATCTCAAGATTAGAAGGTGAGATGAATAGCTACAAACAAAACAAACCCGATACGGAGTTAAGTTTTCAAGAGTGGGAATTAAAATTAAACGATCAACAAGACAAACTAGAAAAATGGTTCAGCAACTACACTGAGCACGAAAAATCACTGAATCAGCTGACTGATCAAGTAAATACATTAAAAGCACGATACGAAACGCAAAAACAGTTTACAGAGCAACTGCAAAGAAACCAATTAACTGCTAAGAATGCATTCAAAGAACAGCTAAGAAGAGTTGGATTTAAAGATTATCAAACATATTCTCTTGCTAAGTTAAAAGAAGACGAGCGTCAACAATTGGATGTTCAAATTAAACAATATGACGCATCAGTCAATGAGCTAGATACAACGATTCATACATTGAAAAGTAAGTTAAAAGACTACAAACAACCAAATCTAACAGAGATAGAACAACAATTAAAGAAAATTAAAAACGAGCATGAAACGTCTATTCGTTTATTAGAACAATTAGCTGAAAAGCACAGTAGGCATTTAAAGATATTGAATAAAACATTAGATTTAAAAGAGGCATATACAGCATTAGATCAAGATTACCGTGATATGTCAGCATTAGCTGAGATGGCAAATGGTGATAATCATTTGAAACTGTCTTTTGAACGATATGTGTTATCAGCATTTTTAGAGGAAATTTTATATCAAGCCAACTTACGGCTTAATCAGCTAACAGATCAACGATATGAGCTGAAAATTAGTGATAAGCTGGCTAAACACGGTGCGAAAAGTGGTCTAGATTTAGAAGTATTTGATCAACATACTGGTAAACAACGATCGATTAAGACGCTATCAGGTGGAGAAGGCTTTCAAACATCACTATGTTTAGCACTAGGCATGGCGGATGTTGTTCAGGCACATGCAGGTGGGGTTCAATTAGATACATTATTTATTGATGAAGGTTTTGGAACACTTGATGAGATTACACTTGAACAAGCAATTAGCACATTAAAAGCATTACAACAATCAAACAGAGTATTAGGAATAATTTCACACGTCAATCAACTAAAAGAAGAGATTCATGCAAAATTGGAGATTACTTCAACACCTAATGGTTCATTTGCAAGATTTAATTTATAAAAAGAATAATTTCATTTAGGAGGTAAGGTTAATGTCAATGCCGATTACTTTTGAATGGGTACTTGTTACAGAAGGTAATCAAGAACGCGTTCCTGATCAACCAAATAGTTATAAAATTACGCTTGATGCCTATCATTTATTTCCCATCGAACAGACAATTGAGATTAAACGTCATAAAGAAAAAGGACATATCGGATTTGGTGAGATCCTTGAATTACGTTGGCATAAGCAACAAACTACTTGTATCTATCGACTGACTTCTCTTCAAAGCGTCAATTAGTGACAGTGAAGTATCCTAAAACTGTCATTTGATTGATTATTATGCGCTTGCCTGGGAAATAAATCAGGCATTTGTTTTAATGATGACTTGTTAACTTATTAGATTTTAATCACATTTTCATTGATTTCACGTAGACTATTGTACGGGAAAAATGAAAAGAGGGAAAGTCATGAAACAAATGCCTGTAAATTATCATACTCCAATGCCATTCCAACCTATGAGACCAATGCAACCACGATGGTCACCTTATCAAACACTTGGACAACAAGCTATTCAACATACACAGCAAATTGGTTCAGCCTCTACTAAAAGTTCTAGTTCAGGTTTATTAGGCTTATTGAAAAAATTAAATCCCTCTGGTGGTGGATTATTTGAAACTTTAGATAAGATTCAACATTTCTTAAAGATGTCTCAATCAATTGCTCCAAAAATTCAAGAGTACGCACCACTGATAAAGAATTTACCAACGATGCTGGAACTGATGAAAGAGTTTGAAGATGATGATGAAGGGGAAACTAATGAAGTAGCAAACAGTGATCTTGCTGAGAATACTGATGATGATACTGATCTACTTGATCAAATTTTAGGTATAGAAGAAGTAGAAGAAGTAAAAGAAGAACCAAAAACAACAAAAAAGCAAGAAGCGGTAGCAATCAAAATTGAAGACAAGAATACCAAGGGCGATAATTTATTTAAAATTGAAACGATGTCTGAAGAGAATAATGTAAACTATCATGCACCTATGCTATTTGTTTGATAATTGAATGGTATCCACATACAATAAGAGAAACTCTAGGAAATGAGGAAAACAATATGTCAATGAATAATCATGCGATCGCTACATTTGCTGGTGGTTGTTTTTGGTGCATGGTTGAGCCGTTTGATGAACAACCAGGTATTATTTCAGTCATTTCTGGTTACACTGGGGGAAATAAAGAGCACCCAACTTATGAAGAGGTAGCTAGTCATACAACAGGTCATTATGAAGCGATACAAATCACATATGATCCAAATCTTTTTCCATATGAGAAGTTAGTAGAATTATTTTGGCAACAAATTGATCCCACAGATGCTGGAGGGCAATTTTACGACCGTGGGGAATCATATCAAACAGCTATCTTTTATCACAATGAAGAACAAAAAGAAATAGCAGAAAAATCAAAAAAAGCATTAGCAGCATCGGGGAAATTTGATCGACCGATTGTTACGAAGATACTACCGGCGAAGACCTTTTATCGTGCTGAAGATAATCATCAAGACTACTATAAGAAAAATCGATTCCATTACCAGCTTTATAAGAAGGGCTCTGGTCGAGAGGACTTTATTAATCAACATTGGAAGCCAAAGTTTTCTCAAGCAGAATTAAAGAAGAAATTAACACCGATTCAGTACCATGTGACAAAAGAAAATGGAACTGAACGTCCGTTCGAGAATGAATATTACGATCTAGAGGAAGATGGTATTTACGTTGATATTATAAGTGGTGAACCATTATTCTCTTCATTGGATAAATATGATGCCGGCTGTGGTTGGCCAAGCTTCACTAAACCAATTAATAAAAATGAATTAGAAGAATTATTAGATACATCATATGGTATGAGACGAATAGAGGTAAGAAGCAAAACTGCTGATAGTCATTTAGGGCATATTTTTGATGATGGTCCTATTGAATAAGGTGGTATGCGATATTGTATTAACTCAGCTGCGATGAGATTTATTCCTAAGGATAAATTAGAAGCAGAAGGCTATGGAAGGTATAAACGTTTATTTGATAAATAGAAAATCTAAATCTAGTTACTAATCAGACAAGTTTTGCTAAGTTAACTAGAAAAAACATTAAAAATTAAACTATTATGTCGATATATTGCTAATAATGGTTATTTTTTTAGTAAAAACGTGCTAAAATAGTAAGTAAAGAGAGATAATAAGGAGGGCTGTACACATTGATTCATAAAAATTGGGAAAATAAAGATACCATTAAAACAATCAAGTGTGTGCATGCAGACGCAAAGAAATTTGTAGTCAACAATATGCTAACACCAGGTAAGAGTTACCCAGTAAAAAATGAGACCGATGAATTTTATTTTATCATTGACAATTCTAACCGGATTGGCGGTTTCAAAAAAGAATACTTCACAGAATTGAATTAATTTTCCATCAACACATGACTTTCTAATAACGACGGTAAGTATAATGCTTGTTTAGGAGATGATCCAATGAAGAAGCTCGTTTTGATTAGACATTGTCAAGCTGAAGGCCGGCATAGAGATTCACCTCTAACATATCATGGGATAAACCAAGCCCATCGCTTGGCTGAATTCTTAGAAGAAAAAAATTATCAGATTGATAAAGTCTTTTCTAGCCCTTATATGCGTTCACTCGAAACAATTAGGCCCTATTCTTTAAAAACCGGGGTTAAAATCGTGGTAGATTCGCGCTTGTCAGAACGCATTCTAAGCTCAGAGCCTGTTGAGGATTGGCTAGATGCTATTGAAACTTCTTTTGAGGACTTGGACTATGCTTTGCCAGGTGGAGAATCTTCTAATGATGCACTTAACCGTGTATTAGAATTAATAGAGGAAATTAAACAAGATGAAGATGACTGTGAAACTGTTGCTTTTGTAACACATGGTAATTTACTATCAATACTTTTGAGGCATTTTGATCATAGCTATGGATTTAAACAGTGGCGATTATTAAGAAAACCTGATGTTTTTATTATTGAGTATGATCAAGAAAATTGTCAGCTTCAACATATTTGGTAATTGTTATTTTATTTTTGGGGGAGGAAAAATAATGGCATTTGTCATTACATCACCGTGTATTGGAGAGAAATACGGTGAGTGTGCAGAAGTTTGTCCAGTGGATTGTATTGAAGAAGGGGAAGAGATGTTTTACATTGATCCAGATCTTTGTATTGATTGTGGAGCTTGTGAAGCGGTTTGCCCTGTCGAGGCAATCTTTATGGAAAGTGAAGTTCCTGATGAGGAACATGAATACATTGCATTAAACCGTCGTTTTTTCGAAGAAAAATAATATAATCTGTTAAACCGTTACCTAGAAAAAGGTGGCGGTTTTTATTTGCTCGCTGAAAAATCATGTGCTGTTATAACAAAGTATCCATTGAGATTTGTAATATATGTAAAATATTTAATTAATATTCCTTTGCATTTTTTGATTAAATAAGTAAAGTAAGTGAACTGATCAGAAATTGAAAGTTCTACGTTTCTAACTTTAGCAACTCGACTTGGTCCTGCTTTAATCTGATCAATAAATTGATATAACTGCTCAGCTTTTCCTTCTGCTTCTATTTCAACAGTACTATCAGGCAAATTTCTAACCCAACCAGTAATACCATATTTATCAGCGAGCTGCAACGTTGTAAAACGAAATCCAACTCCTTGAACCCGACCAGAAATAATCATATGTGCATGTAATTTCGCCATTTTCTCACCTCAATATTTATCATAACTATTTTTCAACCGCCTAAACAACGACTTTTAAAAAAATATAACAATCGAATAATATCAGTGTTTAAGATTAGACTATGAATATATTATACGATAAAATTTAAGCAAAGAGAGGAGTGGTTGTAATCAATACTTTTACTGATTTTTTAGCAAAAATTGATAACGTAAATCACCGTGAAAGAACTGAAGCAATATTAGACTGGATATTGAAGACATTTCCAAACTTAAAACCAGAAATTAAATGGAATCAACCAATGTTTACTGATCATGGCTCATATATTATAGGCTTTAGTACTGCAAAAAAACATTTAGCTGTTGCTCCTGAGGAAGTAACGATTGCTAAATTCTCAGATCAAATTAAGAATTCTGGATACTCTCACACTAAAGGGCTATTTCGAATTGGGTGGGAACAAGAAGTTGATTATAAGTTACTTGAAGAGATAATTAAATTTAATATTGAGGATAAATTAGATACAACTACATTTTGGCGCTAAATATAAGAACTAGTCTAAAATCTTAACTTACTAAGATTTTGGACTTTTTTATTATTGACACAATTTCGTCATATTTACTAGTTTAAAATATAAATAAGTAAGAAAAGGTGTGATATATGTCACTGATTTTATATCTGATTGCTTCATAATAATTGTAGTCAATTTATTTTTAATCAGGACGGAGTTAATTTTAGCTAATTATCAATCAGCTAAAATTTTTTTCTGTTTATAATAGAAGTTAGTGATTTTTTAAAGGAGATAAGACAATGACATTATATATACCTGAATTACAAGCATCTGCAAGAAATATTGATGAAGTAAAACGATTAGCTCTTGCTGGTGCTGATGCATTATTAATTGGTCATCAACAATTTGCTAACCGTGTACCTGGCGATTTTGAACTGTCTGACATTCGTGAGGCAACCGAATGGCTTCATAACCAAGGTAAGAAAGTATATGTTAGGGTCAATGCGATTTACCACAATCAACATTTAACCGAATTACCAAGTTATTTAAAAGAGTTAGAAGAAATCAATGTTGATGGCATTATTGCAGGAGATCAATCTATTTATCAAATTTTATCTGATATTAATAGTTCTTTACCTCTAACTTGGGATCCAGAAACATTATCAACGAACTATCAAACATTGAATTTCTGGGCTAATAGAGGTTTAAAACGAGCAACATTATCTAATGAACTGTCTTTAACTGCTGTGTTTGAGATGAAAGAGAAAGTTAATTTTCCAATTAATATTCAAGTTCACGGTATGACTAATATTTTTCATTCTAAGCGAAAGTTAATTAGAAACTACTACAATCAAATCGATCAAGCATATGATTCAACCGTTCAACGTTATATTAAAGAAAATAAGAAGCCCGAAACTCATTATCCAATATTTGAAGACGTAAATGGCACACACATTATGAGTAATGAGGACTTAGCAATGATTGAGTATCTTGATCAAATTCTTGATGCGAAGATTGACGGACTGTATATTGAGGGGATCCTTAAGACAATAGATTACAATGAGCAAATTGTTTCATTATACCGAGAAGCAATTGATACTTATTTAGATGATCCAGCAGCATATGCGCTTAAAAAAGCAGACTATAAGCAAGCTATTGATGAAATTCAACCAGAGAGTCGTAGACTTAACACCGGATTCTATTTTAAAGAACAGATTTATTAATAAGAGGGGTTATATAGATGATAACTAGAAAAAAACCAGAATTACTTGCACCTGCAGGTAATTTAGAAAAACTGAAATTTGCTATACATTATGGAGCCGATGCTGTTTATATTGGTGGACAACAGTTCGGTTTAAGATCGAATGCGGGTAATTTTACTTTTGATGAAATGCGTGAAGGTGTAGCATTTGCTAATAAATATGGTGCAAAAGTATATGTCGCTGCTAACATCATTGCACACAACGAAAACTTAGAAGGTTTACATGAATATTTTAAAGAATTATATGATATTGGGATAGCAGCTGTTATCGTTGCTGATCCAGCATTAATTCAAGCCTGTCGTGAAGCAGCACCAGATTTAGAAGTGCATATTAGTACACAAGCATCTGTTGCTAACTGGAAAACAGCAGAATTTTGGAAGAATGAAGGTATTCCACGTGTTGTTCTCGCTAGAGAGGTTTCTGTTGAAGAAATTCGCGAAATGAAGGAAAAGGTTGATATTGAAATAGAGGCATTTATTCATGGTGCGATGTGTATTTCATATTCAGGTCGTTGTGTTTTATCAAATCATATGTCTGCTAGAGATGCAAATAGAGGGGGATGTGCCCAGTCATGTCGTTGGAAGTATGACCTATTTGAGGATGGAATAGATGGTACAGAGCCAATCTCAGAATTAGCTAACGAACAATACAGCATGAGCTCACAAGACATGAGTATGGTAGAATATTTACCTGATTTAATTGAGGCAGGTGTAGATTCATTTAAAATCGAGGGTAGAATGAAGAGTATTCACTATGTCGCAACTGTTGTGAACGTCTATCGAAAAATAATTGATACTTACTTCGAAGATCCTGAGAACTACAAAATTGATCCAGAGTGGATTGATGAAATTTGGAAAGCAGCGCAACGTTCATTAACGAGTGGCTTTTACTATAATGAACCAACTGAAAAAGACCAGCTTTTCGGTAGACCTGCTAAAATTCCTAAATACGATTTTGCTGGATTAGTTTTGGATTATGATGAAAATACGAAAATTGCAACAATCCAACAAAGAAATAACTTCGGTGTCGGTGATGAAGTTGAATTCTTCGGGCCAAACTTCTATCACTTTAAGCAAACAATCACTGAGCTTTGGGATGAGAACGATGAACCAATTGACCGCGCTAAACATGCGATGATGATTACGAAAGTACAACTAGACCAACCAGTTGAAAAATATAATATGATGCGTAAAGGCAAATAAATCACTTGTCATACCTTTTGTAAAGTTTACGATACAAAAGGTATGATTTTTTATTTTCATAAATATGAGTTGCTTAAAATTAATAGATTGACTATATTTATAAAAAGAAGTTTTTGAATTTTCAAATAATAATAGGTGGAGGTTAATATATGAGTTTTTCATTGTTGAAGATTGATCATGTTCAGTTAGCTGCTCCAAAGGGTTCTGAGGACCGTGCAAGACAATTTTATTCAGACGTTTTAGGACTAAAAGAAATAGAAAAACCCGAAATAAACGTGGTGGAGCCTGGTTTTTAATTGGCAATCAACAAGTTCATATTGATATTGAAGAACCGTTTAATCCAGCTAAAAAGGCTCACCCTGCATTTGTTGTTGAGAATCTTAATCACTTAAAAGCACATTTATCTAAACACAATATCGAATATCAAGTTGATACACTACTACCTGGAGCCAATAGAATCTATATCAATGATCCATTTGGTAATAGAATTGAATTACTAGAGTGGAAATAAAACGAAAATGGCAATAGAAAGGTTATGGGGAGGACATATGAAATACATTGAAATTAAAAAAACTGACATGAAGGCAATACATGAATTGTCTAGTTTAGCATCTAAAATTGTGAAAGAACATTATGATCCGATTATAGGTAAAGCTCAAAATGATTATATGATCGAAAAGTTCCAATCGGTTACATCAATTCTTGAGCAATTAGCACAGAATTATCAATATTATTTCGTCACAGATTATCATAATAGAAAAATTGGGTTTATCGCTTTTTACCCTCGGAGAGACGATCTATATTTAAGTAAATTTTATCTAGAAAAAGAGTACCGTGGTCAAGGCATAGCAAGTGAAATGTTTGATTTCGTAAAAAGTAAAGCACAAGCATTAGGCTTTAATAAAATTGTACTTAATGTAAATAAGGAAAATCTAGTTGCCATTCGTGCTTATGAAAGATTGGGTTTAATTCGGATTACTGAGGAGAAAATTGATATCGGTAACGGCTATTATATGGATGATTATGTTTATCAATATTTAATCAAAAATAAGTAAAAAGAAGTTGTCATTATCTTAAAAGTAAAGAATTAACTGGTTTTTTATTCAAAAAAGTCATATTATAAACATATATGGAAAAATATTATTACAGAGGAGATGTATGATGAAAAGATTTTTTTACTGATTATGATTTTTAGCTTTTTAGTTGGTTGTTCCGCAGAAGCAGAGTATAATGCAGACGTCGATAGAACAATTATATCCTCGACTAATCTAGAAAAAAAACGAAAGTTTATATATTAGATGATTATGATAACTTGTTTGTGATAAAAAACGAATCGATATTAAAATATGTAGCACTTCCTGAAGGATAATTATTAATTCTTAAAATCTGACAAAATCGCATTAATTATGCCATCGAATATAGAAATTGTCTATTATACTATGAAATTTGACTTGTTAATGTAAGCGCTTTACAATTACAATAGAGTATAAGAAATTTGAATCTCTAGCTTAAAGATATAGCAATATTTTAGTATAATAAAAATTATGGTGGTGTATATTTTATGAAAAAACAAGGGTTTAATCCATATCTTCCATCATGGGAATATATCCCTGATGCAGAACCTTATGTATTTAATGATCGCGTTTATATTTATGGTTCGCATGATCGTTTTAACGGAGATGTTTATTGCTTAAACGATTATGTTACTTGGTCTGCACCAGTTGATGACTTAACAGACTGGCGCTATGAAGGTGTTATTTATAAGAAAACTGACGATCCACTGAATAAGGATGGTAGCATGTGTCTTTATGCACCGGATGTAACAATTGGTCCAGATGGTCGTTATTATTTATACTATAACCTAGATAAAACACCTCTAGTATCAGTAGCAGTATCTGATTCACCAGCAGGGAAATTCGAGTTTTATGGTTATGTTCAAGATAAAGACGGAAATCGTCTAGGTGAAAGACCTGGCGATGAACCACAATTTGATCCAGGTGTATTAACTGAAGGAGATAAGACATTATTATTAACTGGATTCTGTGCAGTTGGTGATAAATCACGTACAGGTGCTATGGCAACAGTACTTGGACCAGATATGATTACGATTGTTGAAGAAACAATTACTGTATTGCCAAGCGAACCATATGCTAAAGGTAGTGGTTTTGAAGGTCATGAGTTTTTCGAAGCACCTTCTCCAAGAAAAATTGGCGACACATATTATATTATTTATTCTTCAACTGTATTTCATGAACTATGCTATGCAACAAGTAAGCATCCAACAAAAGATTATGAGTTCCGAGGTGTTATTGTAAGTAATAATGATATGCACATTGATACTTATAAGCCAGCTAATAAACCAATGGCTTACGGTGGAAATAACCACGGAAGTATTGTTGAAATCAATGGCCAGTGGTATATTTTCTACCATAGACATACAAATGGTTCAAACTTTAGCCGTCAAGCATGCTTAGAACCAATTGAAGTATTAGAGGATGGTTCAATTCCACAGGTAGAGATGACATCATGTGGTCCTAATGGTGGACCATTGGAAGGACACGGAGAGTATCCTACTTATATCGCTTGTAATTTATTCCATAAAGATGAACAAGCTTATTCAGGAGATCTGTGGATGAATACTCAATTCCCACGCATTACTCAAGATGGTAAAGATGGCGATGAGGAAATCGGCTATATTCAAAATATGACTGATTCTTCAACAGCAGGATTTAAGTATTTTGACATTAAAGATGTAACTAAGTTTAGAATTAAATATAGAGGCTATTGTAATGGTCACTTTGAAGTGAAAACTACTTGGGATGGCGAAGTACTTGCAACGTTCCCGGTAAGCAATAAAAATATTTGGACTGAAGTAGAATCAGATATTAATATGCCGAACGGCATCCAGTCAATCTATATCACATATAGAGGACACGGTCGACCAAGCTTAGCTTCATTTACATTAATTTAATTTCTAATTATAAATCCTTACTCGTTATATAAATGATGAGTAAGGATTTTTTTATTTGTTTGTTAACGACATTTTTACGTGTTGCTAGAAGCCATTTAAACGCAATTAGAAATAGAATGATGAACAAAGATACATGTAAATACGTTAAAATGACGATTTAGAAAATACCTTAAAAGTTTTAAGCATTTAATCTTGAAAATTATACTACTATTATGATTTTATTCGCTAAGAAGATAACTATCTATATTAAATACCAACTGATATATAACTTCCTATAATTTATATTATGTAAACTAGAGTGGAAGAAAAAGAAATAAGACAGCTACTATCATATTTAGATATCTCTCCCCTAATAAATATCCTTGCGACATTCATTTTTTATAAAACTAGTACAAAATATATGTGCTAGTTCGTTATTTCTTATAATCTGATTACTTCAATTTTATATCCATCTGGATCAATTGCAAAGAAATAATTTGGTTTACCTGGATTTAGTCCTTTTACGGATCTTATTAAAGAGAAACATTAGATTTATAAAATGATAACACGTGCTGAACATCATATTTATTTAATAGCCCGAATCGTCAGAGGTTAGATTGTCTATCATCTTATAATCATATTTTTGTAATGGCTTTTCTGCAGGGCCTTCCAAGACTTCACCTGTGTAAGAAAACCTTGATCCATGACATGGGCAATCCCACGACCGCTCACCACTATTCCAATCAACTTCACAACCGATATGAGTACATGTGGTGTCTACAATATGAATCTTACCCTCTTTATCCTTATACGCCCCTTTTCTTTCTCCATCTATAGTCAAAATAGCCACCGCTTCATCATTTGCGATAGATTCAGTCGTTATATGGCTTAATTGCAGTTTTCCTTTAATTAATTGTTCTACTACATTCGCATTTTGAACAATTAAGTTTTTTATACTTGGTATCGGATAAAATCTTGACGGCCTATAAAGATCTTGATAATTATTTTTTCGCTTTAACACGAGATCAGACAACAGTATCGCTGCATGAGTACCATTAGTCATACCCCACTTCCGATAACTCGTAGCAATTAAAATTCGATCTTGTCCTTGGGTTATCTTACCAACATATGGTACCTTATCGATTGTAATCAAATCCTGAGCTGACCATCGATGAGAAATTGCTTCAAGACCTAAATGATGTTTTCCGAAAACCTCTAATGCTTCATAATGCTTCAGTGTATCTTCACTTTGCCCTGTTTTATGGCTTTCCCCACCAATTAAAATCATCTCTTCATCATTAATCGTTACAGATCTTAATGATCGTTTCGGTTCATCGGCACTAAGGTACATGCCTCCAGGATATTTAATATTTGATTTTGCAGCAATAATATATGACCTTTCTGCATGCATTCTAGCTGAATATAGTCCAATCCCTTCATAAAATGGGAAATGACTGCAAGCTAATATATAATCAGCTGTTACAGAAAACTTTTCACTAGTATAAACAGTTGGTTGGATTCTTGTTTTAACATCAACAGCAGTTGTCTGCTCAAAAATTTGCGCACCTTTACTTATTATCTGTTTAACTAACGCAGTTAAATATTTTACTGGATGAAACTGTGCTTGATTACTCATGATTAAGGCATTTTTCACCTCAATACCAAATGGAATAGAATCAACCAAACTTCCTTTAATATTTAACTTCTCATAGGCAATAGCTTCTTTTTCAATTTTTTCTTGATATTTTTCTGTTGTTGCGTAAAGCCAAGCGTCTTGAGGGCTGAAATCACAATCAATTTCATGTAATTCAATCGTTTTTTTGATAAAATTCAGTGCTTCCATATTGGATTCATAATACATACCTGCTCTGTCTATACCTATGTTACGAATCAATTCATCATAAATCAGATCATGTTGTGCTGTTATTTTCGCAGTCGTATGTCCTGTGGTACCATTCAATAGCCGGTCAGATTCTAATAGGGCAACTTTCAAACCAGCATTCGTTAATAAATAGGCAGTGGTAATTCCTGTGATACCACCACCAACGATAACGGCATCAACATGAATATCTGTATTTAGCTTCGGGAAAATAGGTAATTCATCATAATTAGTCCAATAAGAATTTGACGATTCAGGTAGTTTATCTTGTCTATATTTATTAACCATTAATTTTTCCTCCAATATTGTTGCTCTACATAATTAGCATTCCTGATTAATACGCGATTATACCACTTTATAAAGCAACTAATTTTCTCAGCGCCTCTAGTATAAGTAATTTTAGAATTAACGATTTACGGTTGACCCCTTCCCTTTTAAATAACTTGTGTTTATGGTAAACGAATACAAATGTTATGTAAGTCAATCTAGTTGTACAATAAAAATTATGTGTTATAATTCAATATGTAGTATATCGAGTTGTAATTAACAATAAAATAACACAAAATATAGTATCTTGAGTAATGGTGACATTTATATGTCTTAAAAGGGAATTCAGTCAAATCTGAAGCTGCCCCCGCAACTGTAAGTGTTGACGAACTAGCAAACCACTGTATCATTTCTTTGATATGGGAAGGGCTATAGTAGGATGAAACACTAGCCAGGAGACCTGCCAATACTTATAGTTTCTATTTTTCGGGGATGAAAAAGCAGAGACGATAGAACATTATCACCATCTTTCTGTCGTTTTACGCCATTCATGCTCTAATGAATGGTTTTTTATTATTTAAAGGGAGGGAAATTTAATGCTTGCATATACTACACCCAAAATTATCTTCAAATAAAACTAAATTTTCATATACAACTTATATATACGGAGGAATTTTATCATGGAAGTAATAGTTTACTCAAAAAGCGGCTGCCCTGAATGCGTCTTTACGAAAAAATTTCTTGAGGAAGAAAATATATTATATAAGGAAAAAAGAGTTGATCAAAATAAAGCGTATTTAGATGAAGTTATAGAATTAGGATTTAGTTCTTTACCCGTCGTTAAGATAGGAGATCAAATTTTTTCAGGCTATCAACCTGATAAATTACAAACGTTGGTGTAATAATGGCTAAAATTGTATACTACTCACAAACGGGTCAAACAAGAAAATACGTTCATAAAGTAAAACAATATCAAGCAATTGAAATTACCCCGTCAAATTTTGAGATTGAGATGAACGAACCTTTTATTCTTGTTATGCCCTCATACGAACCTAACATTCATCCTATTGTAACGGATACGGCAGCTGAATTTTTAGAAACAAAATGTAATCTTACTTTATGTAAAGGGTTATTTGGAGTTGGTAATCGGAATTTCGCTAACTTGTTTTGTATTACTGCTAAAGTTCTAGCAAAGGAATACAATCTTCCTTTATTACATCAATTAGAATTCCAAGGAACCGCGTCAGATGTCACAAAATTAGAAGAGGAGTTGAAACTAATTGAGCAAATATAATATTCAAGCAATAGAAAAAACTAAAGATATTACTTACTTCAAATTAAATAATCAGGTTAATATACCGAGTGAAAATAATGAAATTCAATTAAATAAGGATAAAGAGGCTGTCAGGGCTTACTTTTTAGAACATGTTAATCCCAATACAGTGTTCTTCCACACACTTGAAGAAAAAATAAATTACTTAATTGAAAATGATTATATTGAGGAAGCATTTATAAGAAAATATGATTTTGAATTTATAAAGCAGTTATTTAACTTTTTATACGAACAAAAATTTAGATTCAATAGTTTTATGGGAGCTTATAAATTTTATAACCAATATGCACTTAAAACTAATGATGGTAGTAAATATTTAGAAAGATATGAGGATCGCATTGGATTTGTTGCTTTATATTTAGCTGCAGGTGATGAAAAGTTAGCTTGGAATATTGCAAAAGAGCACATTAACAAACGTTTCCAACTAGCTACACCAACATTCTTAAACGCTGGTAAAACATCTCGTGGTGAACTTGTCAGTTGTTTCTTACTTGACATACAAGATAATATGGAATCAATTGGTCGGACAATTAATTCTGCTCTTCAACTATCAAAGCGTGGTGGCGGCGTTGGTATTAACTTAACTAATCTAAGAGAAGCTGGTGCACCAATTAAAAAGATTGCTAACGCTGGATCAGGTGTGGTTCCAGTGATGAAAATATTCGAGGACAGCTTCAGTTATGCAAATCAACTTGGACAGCGTAATGGTGCAGGTGCTGTATATTTAAATGTTTTCCATCCAGATATTTATGAGTTTTTATCTACTAAAAAGGAAAACGCTGATGAAAAAATTCGTGTGAAAACATTATCATTAGGTCTTATTGTGCCAGACAAATATTATGAATTATTAAAAACAAATGCACCAATGTATCTCTTTAGTCCGTATGATATTGAACGAATCTATAGTAAGCCATTTTCTTATATCAATATTACTGAAATGTATGATGAGCTAGTGCAAAACGATAACATTAAAAAGTATAGAATTAATGCTCGCGAGCTAGAACAAGAAATCTCAAAGCTTCAACAAGAATCTGGTTACCCATATATTGTGAATATTGATACTGTAAATAATGATAACCCAATTAACGGTCAAATTATTATGAGTAATTTATGTAGTGAGATTCTACAAGTTCAATCCCCTTCTGAATTAAATGAAGATATTTCATATAAAGCAGTTGGTCACGACATCAGTTGTAATTTAGGATCAACAAATATTACCGAGATGATTAAGTCAGATAACTTTGAAGAATCAATTGATACCGCTATTCGTGCATTAACATCTGTTTCAGATATGACAAGTATTAAAGCCGTTCCGACTGTTGATAAAGGTAATCGATCATATCATTCAATTGGGCTAGGAGCAATGGGATTACATACAGCTTTAGCTACTAATCAAATTCATTATGGATCAGATGAAGCGATTGAATTTACTGATGCTTATTTTAGAGCTGTAAGATATTATGCATTAAAGACAAGTAATAAACTTGCCCAAGAAAAACAAGAGACATTTTTTGAGTTTGAGAAATCTGCATATGCTGATGGATCATATTTAAGGACAAAATACATCGATCAAGAAGAGTTTACTTTTAAGTCAGAAAAAGTGAAGGAAATATTTAAAAATGTTCCAATGCCTACAATCGAGGATTGGAAAGAATTGAATGATGATATCATGAAGCATGGGCTTTATAATGCATATTTACTTGCGATAGCACCAACAGGTAGTATTTCGTATATTAACGAGGCATCAAGTTCACTTCATCCTATTGTGAATTTAATTGAAAATAGACAAGAAGAAAATATCGGTTCAGTTTATTACCCTGCCCCTCATTTAAATAATAAAACGATTCAATATTATCAATCTGCTTATGATACAGACATGCGTGATGTAATTAATACATACGCAGCGGCTCAAAAGCACATTGATCAAGGTATGAGTCTAACGTTATTTATGCGCTCTGTCATCCCCGAAGGACTTTACGAATGGAAGAATGGAAAAACGCAAAATATGACGACAAGAGATTTGAATCGATTAAGAAATTATGCTTGGACAAAGGGAATTAAAACGATCTATTATGTTCGAACACATACTGGTAACTATTCACAAGAAATTGGTGTTAATCACTGTGAAAGTTGCATTATATAATTAGGAACTAGGAAAGGGATGTAGAATGAGAAAAAAATATTTTAATGAGATTCTAGCCAGTGAAGACAATCGTCATTCTGTTCATTACTATAAATCAATCGATTGGAATCAAATTGAAGATGGATTAGATAAAGCAACCTGGGAAAAGTTAACGAGCCAATTTTGGTTAGACACACGAATTCCGGTTAGTAATGATCGTAATGACTGGAGAATGCTCTCTGATCAAGAGCGTGATGTTATAAATAAAGCATTTGTTGGTTTAACTTTATTAGATACATTACAATCTGAAGAAGGCGCAAATGCTATGCGAGATGATGTACGAACACAACATGAAGAAGCTGTATTAAACAATATTTTATTTATGGAATCCGTACATGCAAAATCATATTCGACTATTTTCATTTCTTTAAATACAACAAATGAAATAGACAAGATTTTCGACTGGGGCAATAATAACCTGTTAATCCAATATAAAGCTAAGCGTATTAATGAAATCTATCAAAATGGCAGTCCTTTACAAAAAAAAGTAGCTAGTGTATTTCTCGAATCATTTTTATTCTATAGCGGCTTCTATGCACCACTGTGGTATTTAGGAAACAACAAGCTTGAAAATGTCGCAGAAATTATTAAGCTTATTATTCGTGACGAATCTGTTCATGGCACATATTTAGGTTATAAGTTTCAACTTGGTTTCAATGAACTATCTGAGGATAAACAAAATGAACTAAAGGATTGGATTTATGCACTTCTTTTTGACCTAATGAAAAATGAAGAGAAATTCACCGAAGAAGTTTATTCACAAGTTGGTTGGACATATGATGTGATGACTTTTGTAAAATATAATGCAAATAAGGCACTACAAAATTTAGGATTCGAAGCTTTTTATCAAGATGGGATGCCAGAGCATGTAAATCCGATTGTGATGAATGGTATTTCAACTGAATCATCAAACCATGACTTTTTCTCTCAAGTTGGCAATAGCTATTTGATTGGTGAATCAGAGGCTATGGATGAGGATGACTATAATTTTTAAATCATTAAAATCAAAAATTGATTGAAAACGATCTACTTTATAATCGAGTAGAAGGCGGTTAATTACCTCCTCCTACTCGATTGTTTTAATAAATTACTTTAGAAAATCAATAAAAAAGGGTTCAATGTCAAATAGTGTTGGTAGGTTTTATAATTAGCCGAGAATAAATTTATATTAATTTTAATTAAGATACAACTTGTTCACCTGCTGTTTTTCACTTCTTAATTATAAAGGAATCTGCTGGCCTTTTTCTATGAAAACACAAAAAGGTGTCAGCGAATTCGAAAAAATGAACTAACCAACACCAAAAATTATAAAAACTAAAAAAGCTGTACAACAATAGCGATAGCTATAAATTGTACAACTTATCAGATAACTTTTAATTTTACTGCTTAAGTGCTCCATTTGGTTTGGGTATTTCCGTATCATCAAGTAAATTCATTTCATTGAAATAGGCAAGAAATCTCTCAGCTAATTCTTTTTCATTTTCGTCTGTTTTTAAGGAAATAAGATCTGTTAAGATTTGTGCCGTCATAACATTGTCATAATATCGATATCGACCGGAATTCCATGTTGTTCGGTGCGGATAATTCTTATTAATATAGTAGTTCCAGAACAACATCTTGTCAGATTCCTCTTTAGTTAATGTAATTCGATAATTCTCATGTGCAGTAATCATACCTTCATCATTTAACTCACCAGAAAATGTTTCATTCACCATATAGAGGCCAATAATTTTCCTATCAACTTCCTCTTCATCACTAGCTCTAACGGTTAATAAAACTGCACTATTTGGACGTAGACGAGCAACTTTATTTGGTTGACCTTCATTCTTACCGCTTTGGATCGTACCTGTTGAGACTTGCCAATCTGTAAATATAACATCTACCTCTTCTTCCTCGATCCAGAAAACAACTTGTGAGCTTTCGTGAATTTTTATATCCTTCAGCTTATTTCTCCGATAGGCAATTTCCGCTTGTTTTCTTTGTTCTTCATCAAGTTTTTGCTGCTCTAACTCTTTTTCTGCTTTTTCCTTTGTTAGAATATCTTTCATAGATTCAGCAACATCACGATCTTTTAATTTGATAAATTTACCTAAAGCATCTGGATATACGAATTTTTTCGTATCATCCTCAAAATCAACGGTAATAAACGTCTCGTCATGATCAATAATTTTCCCCTTACCAAAAACCTCATGAGTTATTTTTTCATTAATTAAATTCACTCATTCACACCCCTATAAAATATATTCTGAAAACACATGTGCTTGTAAAATTAATAAAAAACGTACGCAGTTTCTAATCGAAAGAAGTATGCGTACGATTTGAATCGTTAGCTGGCTAGTAACCTTTCTATTTCTATTTTATCACAAATTTATTATAATTTCAAATTAGCTATTGACAGACATGTTTTGAATGTAATATAATTATTATTTTTTAGTTATTGTGCAAAAGACTTTGTTCGTAAACTTTAAGGTTTTGGTAAATTGCTCTTAGATACGGAATTTTTAGGTTCGCTTGTTCAGCAAGAGTTAATAAATGGCCATGGATATGATCTCCCTCAATCAATGATCCTTTTTCCATATCGCGTTGCATTGAGGTTTTAAAATGATATGATAACTCGTCGATTGCTAATAATTGGCCATCTTCAACATGATCAGCAATTGGTGCATGATGTGCTCTCATAATTTGGGTAACTTCGTCAAACAAGGCTTTAATGAAATCTCTGCCTCCTAAACTCTCTCGAATCGGCCCAATTGGTGCGCGCATTAATGTCGTTAGTCCTGATAGAATGCTAATGCGTAAATATTTATGCCACATATCTTGTAATATTTGTGTACTTAAAATAAAATCAGCTTTCGTCCCACTAAAAGCAGTCGCTACGCTTTGAATTCGCTCTGTCATTTCATTGTTCAATTCTCCAAACACAAGCTTATCAAAAGAACTTGAATGAATGACTTCTCCTGATTCATTTAATGTCGTTTCAATTTGACATAGGCCACCAGCTACTCGTTCTTTACCAAATTCATTAATTAATTGATCTAAGTGAGAAATCCCATTTAATAAAGGGATAATAACTGTGGTTCCACCAACAAATGGTTTTAAATCATTAATCGCTTCGTCCAAATGATATGCCTTTGTTGAAAGTAGCACAACATCAAATGGATCTGAATGCTGGCCTTTAGTCATTAATTGTGGTTTAAATGAATAATTACCATTTGTACTCTTGATAACTAATCCTGATTGTTCTAGTTGTTGCTTTCTTTTTTCCCTAACAAGGAAAACAACATCTTCCCCTTTTTCAACTAAGCGGCCACCAAAATAGCCACCAATTCCCCCTGCACCTAATACTAAAATTCGCATAGTCGCTCCCCCTTAATCACTGATTTTATCCTTTAACTTTCAATCTACCTTTATATTTTTCTTTTAAGACGACATTATCTTTGATCAATCGATAAATTGCTGACGAGATCGGTACACCAAATAACATTCCCGGTACGCCCCAAAGTCCGCCCCCAATTGTTATACCGACGATAACCCATAATCCCGATAAGCCAATTGATTGACCTACGACACGCGGATAAATAATATTTCCTTCAATCTGCTGAATGACAATAATTAATACTAAAAATAATAAAGCACGAATTGGTGATTCAACTAGGATTAAGAGAAAACCAACTGATGCTGAGATATATGCACCGACAAAAGGAATATAGGCAGTGACACCTGTTAAAGCACCAATCATACCGGCATATGGGAAACGGAAAATCCACATACCAAGCGCAACCATAGAACCAAGAATAACCGCTTCGATAGTTTCTCCAACAAAGAAGCTACTAAATGAATCATTCAGCACATTTAATACATAACGCAGGTTCTGATCCAAACGTTCTGGCAAAAACGCTTTTGAGACACGTTTAAATTGTCCTGCTAATTTTTCTTTCGTTAACAAAATGTAAATAGAGATAATAATCGCTAAAAATATATTAACAATAAAATTAAATACAGATCCAATTGTTGAAACAGTTGTCTCAATGATATTTCCAGTAAAATTATTGATCACATTTAAGAATTGACTCGCAAATCCTTGCCAATCAATATCAACATCTTGGACGAAATCTGCAAGTTGTGGAAATAAATCATCATATTGAAGGATCCAATTTTCAACCATTGTAAACAATTCAGGGGCTTTTTCAATCATTGTAGCGAACACTGAAATGAGCTGTGGTGCAATTAAACTAATGACAAACACAATAATGAACAGCACAACAATAAAACTAGAAAGGATACTGACTGGTCGCCGAGTCATTCTTACCCACTTTGCATGTTTATTAGGAAAATATATTTTTTCAAATTGGACCATTAAAAGATTAATAATATAGGCAATCCCTGCTCCCATAATGATCGGTTGTAAAACCGTCATCAGAACAGACAGCCATTGAAGGACTTGTTTGTAATTTGTAATTAATAAGACTACAATCGCCCCAATAATTAAATATTTCATAATTAATTTATCAATTCGTTTATAATTATCCATGACATTTTTTCCCCTTTAATTGATAAGTATTGTAGTCTAATTCTAACTGATATTTTGACATAAATCATCTTTTAACATGATAATTTTTATACAAATCAGATAATTTATCAATCGTAAATGATGGACCATTTAATTTGGTTTAATGGCTAATGCACAAATTAATGCTGCTAAAGCACTTAATCCCGCTAATACAAAATAGAGCAATTTGAAATTGCTTTCAATAACCGCTACTATAGGTGGCCCTGTAGCTACACCTAAAAACCTCATGCTACTATATATTGACGTTACACTTCCTCTAATATTTTTCTTTACGCCCTTAGTTATTAAGGTATCTAGACATGGCAATGAAAGTCCTATTCCTATACTTGAAATAGACAAAAATATCGTCATTAATACAAGTCCAATCCCCTTAAAGATAAATAAAAACGGAATACTAACCAAAAGGTTCCCACCAAAAATTATCCGCTTCATTAGGACTTTATTGTCACCAATAATTTTTCCAGACAGAAACGATGAAATACATAATATCAATAAAGGTATTGCCAATATAAGTCCGCCATATACTCCTTTAATTTCGTACTCATTTTCAAGTAGATTTGAAAAGTTAAATTGATATCCGAATAGCACGAACATATTTAATACACCAATAATGAAAACGGCAATAATCCACTTTCCATCTTTTCTAAATGTTTTGTTAATTTTTTTCTTAAAAGCCTTGAAAGCTTGATGATCGACAGCAGTCCTTTTCGGTACTTTCACTAAAAATATAATCAACAACAGAGCAGTAATTGAAAATATCGGGACAAAAATAAATGGTAGATACCAAAGAAATTGAGCCAATAATGACCCGATGATAGGACTTAAAACTTTCCCAAATGTGTTTGATGTTTCGATGATACCTAGTGCTTGACTTGCATCATCCTCATCCTTGTACATATCACCTACTGTCGGTATGACAACGGGAAACGCACCAGCGGCTCCAACACCTTGGATAAACCGTCCAATCATTATTAAATAATATGGATCGTTAAGCTTCCAGGAAGCAAAAGCAGAGATCGCTCCACCTATTGCGACAATGATCAAACTTGGTATAATTACGACTTTTCGTCCAAATCGATCAGACAAGTAACCCGCAATGGGGATAAATACGATGGCTACAACGGAGTAAATCGTTATAATAAGGCTTGATTGTAATTGAGTAATACTAATTTTAGACTGTAAAATCGGTAGTACGGGGATTAACATAGAATTTCCAAGCGTCATGACCAACGGTATAGAGGCAAGTGCAAGTAAATCAAGTTTTTTTCGTTTCATTCATTATCATCCATTCAGTATCATTTTAAATAACTTACTATATTTTGAACTGATCGGTCCTTTTCATACTATGAGAATCATCTTCACAGATACTGTTTGTCAATTGTGTTACAATACTGTTAGCATATAAGCAGATCAATAAACAACTCATATCTATTCATATAAGTTTGGAGGTTAAATGATGAAAAAAAATCAATTAGATAAATTTTATATGAAAACCATTGAAGAGCGGATTGAAGCTCTAATAGAACTTAATAAGACAGACCATCGTTCAGTAGCAGATTTTAAAGCAGATTTAATCTTACCGGAAGAAATTAGCGATCATATGATTGAAAATGTAGTTGGAACTTATCAGCTTCCACTAGGATTAGCACTACACTTTTTAATTGATGGACAGGACTATTTAATCCCAATGGCTACTGAAGAACCATCAGTTGTGGCAGCTGCAAGCTTTGCTGCTAAAACAATTCGATTAGCTGGTGGCTTTACTACAGAGGCGCAATCGCGAATGATGATCGGTCAAGTGGCACTTAAAGATATAGATGATAAAGAATTGGCCATCGAAGAAATCATAAAAAATCAAGATCAAATCATCTCAATTGCAAATAGCGCTCACCCTTCTATCGTTAAACGTGGTGGTGGAGCTCAGAAAATTGATCTTCGTTGGATCGATAAAGATGATGAGTATGGTACTCCCCCATTTCTAGTTGTTCATCTTCATGTTGATACTCAAGAAGCAATGGGTGCAAATATGATTAATACGATGGCTGAAGCTATTAAGCCTTATTTAGAGCAGCTTACAGGTGCGAGAGCTGTTATGGGGATTTTATCAAACTATGCGACTGAATGTTTAGTAACTGCGAGATGCCAAATTCCAGTGAATATATTGGAACGTCGCGGCTTTTCAGGTGAAGAGGTACGTGATCGAATTATTGAAGCTAATCAATTTGCTCTAGCTGATCCCTATAGAGCAACTACAAACAATAAGGGGATTATGAATGGTATTTCCGCTGTCGTATTAGCAACAGGTAATGATACGCGTGCAATTGAAGCAGGTGCGCATGCATATGCAGCAAGATCCGGGCAATATCGTTCACTAACAAAATGGACAAAAGCTGAAAATGGTGATTTATTAGGTGAACTAACAATGCCTTTACCAGTTGGTACAGTTGGTGGATCGATTACGATTCACCCAGGTGCAAAATTCGCCCATCATATTCTAGGTTCACCTCATGCAAAACAATTAGAGTCAATTATCGTATCAGTAGGATTAGCACAAAACTTTGCCGCAACAAGAGCGCTTGTAACAGATGGTATTCAAAAAGGTCATATGGCATTACAAGCAAAGTCTTTAGCGATTAATGCAGGTGCAAAAGGAGAAGAAATTCAAAAAGTCGCTCGCCGTCTTCGTAAAGAAAAACATATGAATTTAAATACTGCAAAACAAATCTTGGCGGAATTACGTCATTAATAGTAACACCCCTAACTTTGATCTAGAAGTTAGGGGTGTTGATTTTATAATTGGTTTTTATTCACATATTGACGCATGTGATCTTTAATACCTGCTAAGCAAATTGGCGCAGGATCCGCTTCAATATCTAATTCAATATCTCCGATTCCATTAGGGATCGTATCCATAAATACTTTTTCATAGCGATCAATTGAAATCTGCTTACGATCTTCAAGCATTTGTACATGTTGCTCGGTAAATAAATAATTTCGATAATCAGGTTGTAGAACACCTGTGAAGAACTCACCAACAGAACCAGATCCATAGCTAAATAGCCCAATAGTTGCTCCATCTTCAAGCGAGTTACTTTGCTCAAGTAATGAAATCAGGTTTAAGTATAAAGAACCTGTGTAGATGTTACCAACAAGTGCATTATAATATTTAGCTACTTCATAATAGTCTAATAATCGCTTCTTATCAGCTTCATCTGCATCTTCCAATACAGCTTGAAGCGCTTTTAAGCCCATTTTTGTATACGGTGTATGAAAGACTAATGCTTCAAAATCTTTTAAACTTGTCTGTGTTTTTTCTTGATATTGGGCAAACAAGTCCTTAAAGAAATTGATGTACTGGATAACAGAGAATTTTCCTTGAACGTATGCAGTATCTGAATATAAAGGTCGCCAAAAGTCCATCGCATCGTCTGTCTGATATACACTTGGACTCTCAATTGTCATGAGTTTCGGATCACGAGCGATTACCATCGCAACTGCTCCTGCACCTTGAGTGATTTCACCACCTGTATTTAAACCATAGCGAGAAATATCTGAAGCAAGTACCAATACACGGCTATCTGGATTAAAGGCGACATGCCCTTTAGCTATTTGAATGCCAGCTGTAGCACTATAGCATGCTTGCTTAATCTCGATTGAACGAGCTGATTTTTTTAAGCCTAATAAATCATGTGCAAATATACCGGCAGCTTTAGAATGGTCGACTCCTGTTTCAGTTGCAAAAATAACATAATCTATTTTATCAAGATCATCTTGAGTTAAAATTCTCAATGCCGCATTTGCAGCTAAAGTTACTGAGTCCTGTGTTTTGGGGGCTACTGCCATTTTTTCCTGTCCAATACCTACTTTAAATTTACCTGGCTCAACACCTCTAGCCTCAGCTAAATCACCAGTATCAATATACATTGCTGGTGTATAAAAGCCTATTTTGTCAATTCCAATTTTCATTTCGGTCACTTCCTTTAAATATTTACTTCATAAATAAAGTAAAACGTTAATTATAACAGGCTAAATTAAATTCTTAAGTATACTTTAACATGAATAAATAAATTTCACTAATTATTATTACGGTTTTATAGATAAAAAGCAATTTAAATATATTAAATGAATAACTCACGAAAATCTGTTAAAATTGAATAGTAACTTCTAAGCTAAAAAAGGAGTTGTTTATAATGGAAGAAATCGTAATAGTTAGTGCTGTACGTACACCAATTGGAAAATTCGGTGGTGCTTTAAAAGATATTTCTGCGCGACAATTAGGTGCAATTGTAGTTAAAGAAGCAATTAAGCGCGCTAAATTAGAGCCATCTGATATAGACCAAGGAATTTTTGGACAAGTGTTACAAGCTGGATCAGGTCAAAATGTGGCTCGTCAAATATTAGTAGATGCAGATGTTCCTTACTCAAAGCCTGCGATGACCATCAATGAAGTTTGTGGCTCTGGATTAAAAGCTATCATTCTAGGTAGTCAACAAATTCAACTTAACCAAGCAGAAATTGTTGTCGTTGGTGGTGTTGAAAGTATGAGCAATGCCCCTCATCTCATACCTAATTACCGCTTTACTAAAGAGCTAGAACAAAAAAATCTGATTGATTCAATGATTCATGATGGTTTGACAGACGCATTTAGTCACACGCATATGGGTATTACTGCGGAAAATGTAGCAAAGAAATATAATGTTACTAGGGAAGAACAAGATCAATTTGCACTAAATTCTCAACAAAAAGCTCAACGTGCTCAAGAAACAGGTAAGTTTAAAGATGAGATTGTCCCTGTTTCTGTTATAACTGAGACTGGAGATGAAGTGCTATTTGATCAAGACGAACATATTAGAAAAGATGTTAAAATAGAAGATTTAGCTAAACTTAGAACTCCTTTTCTTGATGGTGGTACTGTAACTGCTGGTAATGCTTCTGGAATTAATGATGGTGCAGCTGCATTAATCTTAATGAAAAAAACAACAGCCGAGAAACGCGGACTAGACTATTTTGCAACAATTAAGAACTACGCTGAGATTGGTATCGATCCAAGCTTAATGGGCTATAGCCCTTATCTATCAATTAACAAACTCGTTGAAAAAGCTCAAATCGATCTTAATCAAGTCGATTTATTTGAAATTAACGAAGCCTTTGCAGCACAAAGTATTCCAGTTGTTCGCGATTTAGGGATTGACCCTAACAAAGTCAATGTAAATGGTGGCGGAATCGCTCTTGGCCACCCTATCGGTGCTTCCGGAGCAAGAATCGTCGTGACACTCCTTCACGAAATGAATAAGACGAATGGAAGATTAGGAATTGCTAGTCTTTGTGTCGGTGGCGGAATTGGTGTATCTATGCTTGTTGAACGATAAAATAGTAAAAAGCTAAAGATTGATAAATATTAATCTTTAGCTTTTTTCATGATCAGATTTTTCAATGTTTAGTAAAGCTTGCTTTAATGCTAGACCTGAACGAAAACCTATTAATTTATTATTTTTACCAATTACACGGTGACAAGGCACAACGATAAGGAGTGGATTTTGTCCAATCGCACGACTGACTGCTCGAGTTGCAGTCGGACGATTCATACGTCGTGCGAGTTCACTATAGCTCAATGTCTCACCATATGGAATGTCCTGAAGATAACGCCAAACAGTTTTTTGAAACTCAGTCCCTTTTTGATCGATTGCGAAATCAAATGTTTTAAGCTCGCCAGCAAAATATTTAACTAATTGTTCAGTTTCGGCTACAAATAGCTGATCATTTTGAATAAGTTGAAAATGATTAAATCTTTTTTTTAACCAGTAATCTGCAAAATGATTCGCCCTATCTATGTCAGTCTCAATTAGCGTTAACCCATGTTCAGACTTATATAATGTTAATTGATAATCCCGGATATTAATTGTCGTGTAATGAATTATGGTCTGAGGCATTTCATCTCTCCCTTTAAATAAAGCTAAATGATTTACAGCTTCCATTATAAAGTTATTGCGCAAATTTAAAGACAATTCCGATGATAGCCGATAATGCAATAAAAAAGATTGGATGTAAATGTTTTATTCGCTTATATCTCATTAAGAGAAAAATAACAATCGCCAAGACAAGTGCCTTCCAATTAACAAACCCTACCCAATCATTAAATTCTCTTAATTGATTGAAATCGAATAAATCAATCCACACAACCGAGAACCCTGCTGCAGCGATAAGAGCCGTTGAAGCGGGTCTTAATCCATAAAATGCAGCATCTACAATATGATTATCTTTAAATTTCGTTAGAAAACGAGCTATGATTAAAATAATGATTATCGATGGTGTTACTAGGCCTAATGTTGCCGCAATTGCACCGAGATGGCCTGCAGTTAGGTGACCAGTGTATGTAGCCATATTAATGCCAATCGCTCCTGGAGTTGATTCTGATATAGCGATCATATCAGCAAGCTGTTCATGGCTAAACCAACCCATTCTATCAGATATATCGTATAAAAACGGTAATGTGGCTAGACCACCACCAACTGCAAATAAACCAGCTTTAAAAAACTCATAAAACAGTTGTAAATAGATCATTTTTCAAGTCTCCTTTCTTGCCATTTTGCGATAACACCAAGTACTCCAGCCATTACAACAAATAATGCTGGAGACCAGCTTGTAAAAATGGAAAGTGAAAATACAAGGAGAAAGATTAAAAGCCCTACTTTATCCACAACTGAGCTTTTCCATAGCTTTAATACCGCATTTAAAATTAAAATATAAACACTAACACGGATTCCAGCAAATGCGTTTTGTATAACGGTAGAATCTGAGAAATTACGTATGAACATTGCTATTAATGTAATGATTATGTATGAAGGAAATACTAAACCTAGTGTTGCAATGATTCCGCCTAACACACCTCGTTGTTTTTGTCCGATAAATGTTGCTGTGTTAACTGCAATGATACCCGGTGTTGTCTGACCAATCGCAAAATAGTCAATCATTTCTTCTTCTGTTGCCCATTTCTTCGTTTCTACCACTTCTTTTTGTAGGATTGGTAGCATCGCATAACCGCCACCAAACGTTAATAAGCCTACACGTGAAAAAGTTAAAAATAAATCCAGATAAATTTTCAACATCATCCCCCTAACTATCTTTTCTTTATTAATTAAATACAAATAAAAGCTTACGGATTAATGACTCGAATGTCAAATAGTATTGAATTATAGGTTATAAAGTGATATCTAACATAAAGTTAATCATAAAAAAACGCACTATGAATTTAAAGATAAACTCAGTGCGCTTGTCAGACGTAGTTTTTATTTTGTCAAAAAAAATCATCAATATCATCAAATATAGGGTCAAATTCTGAAGAGAACTCCGTTAAATAATCATAACTACTGGTAAATATATGGTCTTGTCGTAAATTAAGCTCATCAGCAACATAGAAATGAAAAAAGATTTCATAAAAACTGAGCACAATCGTTGAAATAAACGCTGCTGTAAGTTGATCACCGCCAAACTTAATCAGTCCTAGCATTGAAAAAATTAGCACAAAATTAGCGACAAGATCAAACATCGTTGCAATAAAATTATTTGTTCGTCCTAAGATAATGATATCACCAACATAATAAATCAGTAAACTAATCAAACTTACAAAGATAATTTGACTGATTGATATTCCATAAGCTATTCCTAAAACTAAATATAATAAGATTAATGTAGCAGCATACTTGATGCTTAATAATTTTATATGTGCCATCCCATCACCTCCATAGCATTAGGATGGCACAGTTAGACAAATTTATACATTTACATGGAGTGAAATGTTGCTTATTTTAATACTTCCCAAATATCATTTGTGTAGCTTAGTGGATCCTCAATAGGCAATCCCTCTATTAATAACGCTTGATTGTATAAAATGTTTGTTAGTTTCTCAAATTTCTGATTGTCTTTATTAAAGGCAAATTTTAGAGATTCAAAAATATCATGATTCGTATTAATTTCTAAGATCTTATTAGCTTTAATACCTTGATTATCAGGCATCATGCTTAATACTTTTTCCATTTCAATCGAAATTTCACCTTCATTTGTTAAGCAGACAGGATGTGATTTTAATCGTTTAGAACGTCGAACATCAGTTACTTTATCTTTAAGAACCTCTTTCATTTGATCAAAAAGATTCTTCTCTTCGTCTGTTAACTTGTCTTCTTTTTCGTCTTGCTCATCATTTAGGTCAAGATCTCCGCTCGATACAGATTTAAATGTCTTACCTTTATATTCATTTAACATTTTAATTGCAAATTCATCGATATCATCTGTTAAGTACAGTATTTCAAAGCCTTTCTCTTGAACCATTTCAGTTTGAGGTAAGCGCTCAATTCTGGCATTCGTTTCACCAGTTGCATAATAAATGACTTCTTGTCCTTCTTTCATTCGTTCAAAATATTCAGCAAGCGAAACGAGTTTCTTTTCAGTTGAAGAATAGAATAGAAGTAAATCTTGTAAATCGTCTTTATTCTGTCCGAAATTGTTATAGACGCCAAATTTCAACTGACGACCAAATGCTTTATAAAACTTCTCGTACTTGTCACGGTCATTACGCAACATCTTTAATAATTCTTGTTTAATCTTACGGGTTAGATTTTTTTCAATTAAGCTGAGTTGGCGATCATGCTGAAGCATCTCACGTGAGATATTCAATGATAGATCCTCTGAATCAACCAAACCCTTTACAAAGCTAAAGTGATCTGGCAGTAGTTCAGGTGCCTTATTCATAATTAAAACACCATTTGAATACAACTCTAAGCCCTTCTCATATTCTGCTGAATAATAATTGAATGGGGCCGTTTCAGGAATATATAAAATCGCTTGATAACGAATATTACCATCCACACTAATATGAATATGTGTGAGTGGCTGATCAAATCCATAATGCTTCTCTTCATAAAACTTCACATAATCTTCATCAGTTAATTCTGTCTTGTTCTTTTTCCAAATTGGTACCATACTATTGATTGTTTTTTCTTCGATAACTGTTTCATACTCGTCTTTTGATCCTTCTTTAAGCTTTTGTTCACTTATTTCCATCTTAATTGGATAACGAATAAAATCGGAATACTTTTTAATAATTGATTGCAGACGATATGTTTCTAAATATTGATCGTAATCTTCATCTTCTTCATTTTCTTTAATAGTTAAAATAATTGTCGTACCAGCGGTTTTTTTATCACATGGTTCAATCGTATACCCTTCTGCTCCTTCAGAATACCACTGGTATGCTTGATCTGCACCATGAGCTTTGGATTTGACAGTTACAGTATCTGCTACCATAAATGCAGCATAAAAACCAACACCAAATTGACCAATAATATCATGACCATCTTTAATCTCATTTTCATTTTTAAATGCTAATGAACCACTTTTAGCAATAACACCTAAATTAGTTGCTAATTCTTCTTTCGTCATACCAATTCCAGTATCAGTTATTGTTAATTGACGTTTTTCTTTATCAACGTCTATTTTTATGTAATAGTCACTTTGGTTAAATGTAATTGAATCATCAGTTAAAGCTTTATAATACATCTTGTCAATTGCATCACTTGCGTTAGAGATTAATTCTCTTAAGAAAACTTCTCTTTTAGAATAAATTGAATTAATCATCAAGTCTAATAGTCGTTTTGATTCTGCTTCAAATTGTTGCATGACCATATCTATCTCCTCTTTCAAAATTCATTGATTAGCACTTAAAGATCTAGAGTGCTAACATATATTTTTTATCATAGAATTACAGTGATGTCAATTGAAGTGATAATACGACAAGATGATGATATTTATAAAATAAATGGATCTGGGACATAACTAGTCTCACAGAGTAAAAAATAGTTCTATTTCTGATAGATAGCGCCTGTTATCTTTTTTAACGAGCGCCTATCGAGTGATTGGAACGACAGGTGGCGACTCCTGCGGGAAAAGATCGAGTCCAAAAATCCTTATTGCGACACGGTAGTGGAGCAATAAAAGTTGACGCCGATCCCGAGGAAAGCGTCCACCCAGAATGAGAATCACAAAGTGACACCTTTAATTTATATTAGAGATGATCATCCTATTAAATGATAATAGCAAAAAAGGAATCCATTTGATTAACTGAATTCCTTTTTCATCTTAGCTGAGTTTTGTCCCAGCCTCTAAGCTTAGTAATAATAAGTTGTTATAAATCTATAATAACTAGTTTTGTTTTACCTTTAATGCTTGATACTTTATCATTAATGAGTCAAACCATGCTTTATCATTAGTTAATAAGGCAAGGTCAATTAACTGTTTAATTTCAGTTACACTAAATTGTTCATTTTCCTGATCTAGAGTTACTTTATTTAATTCTACTTGGATACTTTGACCAGAAAGGAATTGATTATCACTTGTTACAACACGTAGTTGAACAACCTCATTATTATCAATTGTCTTTTCAACATATCCGTGAATCAATTCTCCTTTACTTGACTTAAGCTTAACCCAATCACCGACCATTACCTGTTTGTATTCTTGCGGACTCATGTTTTGACACCACCTTTTGCTTAAATTAACTGAATAATATGAATTATCATACATTTAGTTAAATGATATTGTAATCATAAACTGAATTGGTGTCAACAAAATTGTTTTGGTCATATATCTAGATTTTTGGATTCAATGTCAAATAGTATTGGTAGCTTATATAATTAGTCGAGAATATATTTATATTAGTTTTAATAAAGATACAACTTGTTCACCGCAGGTGAAATACACTCGCTTTCTGCGGGCACGACTTTTAGCTAACTAAGTCAAGCATAGAGCGCTTGCCTTAGTGGATCTTCAGCTCGTGCTCTTCCCGCACGAGTCTCGTGTATTTCACCTGCTGTTTTTCACTTCTAAATTAAATGGCTGCTTCATATCGTGTTTCTTTTTGCATTTTTTTACTCAAATTTGTTTCTATTGCTTTAAACTTGAAGTGAATCATAATTCGTTTTTTGAAATTATAAAAATTACGATAACCGTATGTGACTTAGCTTAGTCCCTTAATCTTGTTGTTAATCTCTTCAATTCGATCGTTGTTGTATGTGTGAATGAAACTATTCTGTATATATTGTACAACCGATTTTTGAATAATCGCTGAGTGTATTTTCAAATAAAAAACCATTCGTCAATTTTAACGAATGGTTTTTTATAGTTTACTGCCCCATATCTTTAACTTTCATAATCCGAGTGATGTTAGCACGTTCATTTTCTTCTAGTTTCATTTCGATATAATATATTGTTTCTTTTAATTCGGGTATCTTTAAATATTCAAGTGCGTTAACACGGCGTCTCGTTTTCTCAATTTCATCAGCCATAAGTTGACAAGTTTTCTCGATCTCAGATAGTTTAAGTAACTTCGGTAAAATTGTCTTAATTCGTTCAATTGCTTGATCTAATTCACTATTTGAATTCAGAAAACCGTATTGCATCTCAGGCTCTATTACAGATTCATCGACCGTAAAATTCATTTGAGGTACGATAACACTCATAATGTTCTTTTCTTGAATATCTAATGAAACTGTCGTATTAGGAACGGCAAATAATTCTTCAATAAATGCTTCATTCAATAATGATTTTGCTACTACAAAAGCACGCATTGCTTCTGTTAGTTCTTGTTCAACTGCAGAACGTAATTCATTATTTTCACGAATTAATGAAATGAATTGTCGCATCAGCTCGTCTTGTTTATCTTTCAAAAGCTTATGACCACGGGTTGAAATAGCTAAACGGTCTTTAAGTTTGGATAATTCCATCCTTGTTGGCTTGACATCTAATCGCGCCATGACCTAATCACTCTCCTTCCGGCATAAACTTTTCAATCATATCACTCTTAATTCGCTTCAATTCTGATTTAGGTAAGATCGAAAGTAGTTCCCAACCGAGGTTTAAAGTTTCTTCAATCGTACGGTTTGTATAGAAACCTTGATTAATGTATTCTGCTTCAAATCGATCTGTAAATTCTACATACAGTCGATCAGTTTTAGATAGAGCAGAATCACCTAATACAACCGCTAATTCTTTCGCTTCTTTACCTTTTGCATATGCAGCAAACAATTGGTTCATTGTTGGTGCATGGTCTACTCGAGTTTTACCTTCACCTGTTCCTTTATCCTTTAATCGTGATAAAGATGGTAAAACATCAATCGGTGGTTTAATCCCTGCATTGTGTAAATCACGTGAAAGAATAATTTGTCCTTCAGTAATATATCCTGTTAGGTCAGGAATTGGGTGAGTAATATCATCCTCTGGCATTGAAAGAATCGGTATTTGAGTTACTGATCCTTTTTTACCAACTAAACGACCTGCACGCTCATACAATGTTGAGAGGTTAGTATATAGGTAACCAGGATAACCACGGCGACCAGGAACCTCACGTCTTGCAGCAGAGATTTCACGTAATGCCTCACAATAGTATGTCATATCAGTCATAATAACGAGTACGTGCATATCTTTTTCAAACGCTAAATACTCAGCCGTTGTAAGTGCCATCTTTGGTGTAGCGATACGCTCAATTGCTGGGTCATTAGCTAAGTTAATAAACATAACTGATCGGTCAATGGCGCCAGTTTTACGGAAGTCTTCCATAAAGAATTCAGCTTCATCAAATGTAATCCCCATTGCTGCAAAGACAACTGCGAATTTTTCATCACTATTTAATACAGCAGCTTGACGTGCAATTTGTGCAGCTAATTCTTTATGTGGTAAACCTGAACCAGAGAATACCGGTAGCTTCTGACCACGTACAAGTGTATTTAAATGGTCAATTGAAGAAATACCAGTTTGAATAAATTCATCTGGATAGTCACGAGCAATTGGGTTGATCGCTTGCCCGTTAACATCTAGACTAGCTTCTGGAATGATAGCTGGTCCATTATCAATTGGTTGACCCATTCCGTCAAAGACACGTCCTACCATGTCTTCTGAAACATCGATTGAAAGTGGGCGTCCACGGAAACGGACTTTTGTATCTTTAATATTAATTCCACTTGGTCCTTCAAAAATCTGAACCATAGCTTTATCGCCGTCAACTTCAAGTACTTGACCGTGGCGAATTTCACCAGTTTGCATTTGAATTTCAACTAGTTCATCATATTTTACACCTTCAACTTGCTCTACTGCCATCAGAGGTCCAATGACTTCACTAACTGTTTTATATTCCTTCAGCATTATCTGTCACGCCTCCTCTAAAAACAATTTGATGAATCGTTTCTTTAATATCTTCTTTAAGTTGACGAATTTGATCAATTTGATCTTCGCTTATATATTTAGCTCTAGCAATTCGATCACGAATTTCATCAGTGCCTTCAATAATTTCATTGAAGTAAGCACCAAGTTTCATCGCTTCACGAGCCTCTTTTTCAAATGATAAAATTAAATCGAGCATTAAGAATTGTTTTTGACGCGATGTATATGTATCAACATCGTCAAAAGCATTTTGCTGGAGATAATCTTCTTTTAATGATTGAGCAATAACCATTGTGAGACGATCTTTTTCTGATAATGATTCAATACCAACTAAACGCACGATCTCTTCAAGCTCTGCTTCTTCTTGTAAGATGTTCATTGAATGTTGAACCATATTAGACCAATCTACTTTTAGTTCATTATCCATATACTCTCCAACTTCTGTAAGGTATAGAGAATATGAAGTTAACCAGTTTACAGAAGGGAAATGGCGTTTTTGTGCAAGTGATGAATCAAGTGCCCAATAAACTTTAACAACACGTAATGTGTTCTGAGTAACTGGTTCAGACGTATCTCCCCCTGGAGGTGATACCGCACCAATCGCCGTAATACTACCTTCTCGATCTTCTGATCCCACTGAAATAACGCGACCTGCACGTTCATAATATTCTGCAATTCGGCTTCCTAGGTAAGCTGGGTAACCTTCGTCACCTGGCATTTCCTCAAGACGACCTGACATTTCACGAAGTGCTTCCGCCCAACGAGAAGTAGAGTCAGCCATAATCGCAACACTATAACCCATATCACGGAAGTATTCTGCAATTGTGATACCAGTATAAATAGATGCTTCACGCGCAGCAACAGGCATGTTTGACGTGTTAGCAATTAAAATTGTTCGTTCCATTAATGATTCACCAGTGTTTGGATCAATTAGTTCTGGGAATTCATTAAGTACGTCTGTCATTTCATTTCCACGTTCACCACAACCTACGTATACTACAAGGTCAACATCACTGAATTTTGCGATTTGGTGTTGGACAACTGTTTTACCTGCACCAAATGGTCCTGGAACCGCAGATACTCCACCTTTTGTAATTGGGAAAAATGTATCGATAACACGTTGACCTGTTACCATCGGTTGATTTGGATTTAATTTTTTCTTAAATGGACGTCCACGACGAACTGGCCATTTTTGTAACATCGTTAATTCTTTAATTCCATCTTCAGTCTCAACAGTATAAACTACGTCATTTAAAGTGTACTCGCCACTTTCAATTGACGTAATTGTACCTTTTACACCATGAGGAACCATGATTCGGTGCTCAATAACTTTCGTTTCTTGGATTGTCCCTACAATATCACCTGGTACAACTTGATCACCAACTGATTTTGTTGCGGTAAATGTCCATTTTTTATCTCTGTCTAAATTTGATATATTAACGCCTCTGACTAAATAGTTACTCTCTGTCTTAACTTTAAATGTATCTAGTGGACGTTGAATTCCGTCAAACATTTGTGAGACGATTCCTGGTCCTAATTCTACTGACAAGGCTTCTCCAGTAGTTTCAACTGGTTCACCAGGTCCAAGTCCAGAGGTCTCTTCATATACTTGGATAGAGGCAACATCATGTCGCATCTCAATGATCTCGCCTACTAACTTCATATCCCCTACATAACAAAGGTCATGAATGTTCGCATGTTCCATTCCCTCTGCCATAACTAAAGGACCGGAAACTTTGACTATTTTCCCTGTTTTCAAATATGTCCCCTCCTAGTTATAAAATATTTTGTCCTACTGCTTTTTCAACGTTTTGTTGGATTCTGTTCTTCCCTATATTAAGTGAACCTTTATGATTCGGAATTAATATGATTGCTGGTTTAATCTCAGCATCATAACGCTTAATAGTATCTGGAATTTCTTTTGCAATTGCTTCAGTTAAATAAATGACTCCATAATTTTGCTCAGCTAATGAATCAATTGTTTCCCTGGCTACATTACCGTTATCTGTTGCAAATACATCAAATCCAAGTATTTTGAAAGGAAGCACCGAATCTTTATCGCCAACTACTCCAATTTTAAGAGCCATAAATAGGTCGCATCCTTTCTCTAATGATATCTTCATTAATTTGATTGTCTTTACCGACTAGAATTAATCGAATATTAGTAATTTCTCTTTCGACAGCAAAAATATAAGCCACTACAGGCATAGGGCCGAAAGCTTGATACTTACCTTCATCCATTAATTCGTTGATAATTTCTTCAATTATTAAATCAATCATCATTGGATTAAAGTCAGATCTAGAATCTGAAAAAACTTCATTTAGATATTTAGCATAAGGTTGACTTAAGTAAAGCTCACTTAATGCTGCTTTTCCTTGATCTGCTGCATCGATGAGTGTTTGTTTAGGTATAGACCCTGAACTAGATAAAACAGTATGCATAAATGATCGAGATTTATTCTGATTTAAACTTCGAATGACAGTCGATAAATTATCTAAATCTATCATGACATCAACGACTTTTGAAATTGTCGGATTATCTAATTCATCTGCGATTGCACGAATATGCTTGTAATAGTAAGTATCCATAAAAACATCAATTGCTTCAATCCGCTCAAATGTTTGATAATCATCCAAAGCAAGTTGAACCGCTTCAATCATAATTGGATCAAGAACTTCTGATTGTTCTGTTTTAACTAAATTACGTAAACTTGAAATCGACTCTTTTCCAATCGGAATTAATAAATGTTCAAGATCAATTTCTTTAACTTTTTGCTTCAGTAAAACTTTCAAATTATGATAGCTATACCGTAGCGTATATATTTGTATGACTTCACTATTTGGCGTAGTCTGAAAAAGCTCATTATAAACAGTTTGCAAACGAGTCATTAAAAACTGATCGAAGTTCTTCGTATGTAACACTTCTTGTTCATCAAAATAATAGTCAGTGCCCTTTAGAACATCTAAAGCACCACGAAGCCCTTCAGCTCGAAGCATTTTTTCAAAATCATCACGCGTAAACAATCTCGTTTCTGCTACGCGAATTTGTGTGTTAATGCCTTTATATTCAGTATCGTGCATTTATTCTCCCTCCTTACTGAGTATTGTGTACTATCAGTCTATTTTGTTAATTTTCCTCTGATAGTATAAGCAAAACTTTGACGGTCGCCACAAGCGCTTGACGATCAGTCAAGTTTTAAAAAGCTAAGGATGCAAGTTGTGGAGAAAATTCTTTTTTCAGCTCATTTATTAAAATATCAAAGCAGAAATTGTAATCAATTCCGCCTTGCTCTAAAATAAATCCAGCCTTATTCTTAACGATTTCGTCTGATACAGTAACAACTGAATATTGAGCTAATACTTCTTGTACAGGTTTTGATTTAATCTTATCTATTGAATGCTCACCAGGAACAATTGACCAGCTCTTATTTTGATCAATTTGTTTTAATACGCCTGAGATAAATTCTGCAAATTGGTTATCGTCCCAATTTTGAATTTCTTCAATAGCTTTGTCAAAGATTGTATTCAATAAAGCCTGTTTTTTAGCTAATATATTATTTCTTAAATTATTCTTCATTGTTTGTGCTTGACGTTCGTAATCGTTGTTGACACTTTGAACAATAAGTTCTTTTTGTTTCTCTTCATTTTGTTGAAGTTTCTGACGAGTTTCCTCAAGTTTGTCATCAGCAATTTTTCGATATTCAGCTAATTTACTTTCTCCTTGCTCTTTAGTTTGAGCTAGGATTTGCTTAGACAAAGCTTTAATATCTTCCATCGCTATCATCCTTTCACTATTATAATCTTAGCCTAATAAAATAAGTATGAAGGACATAACGAATCCTAAAATTGCGTAAGTTTCAACCATAACAGCATAAATAATTCCTTTTGTATTGTGCTCTTCACGTTTAGCTAAAATTTGAATAGCAGCTGTTGATACACGACCTTGTGCAATTGCAGATGTGAAACCTGTTACTGCAACAGGAATAGCTGCCATTAATAAGTAAATACCATCTGTTAAACCCATACCTGAATCCATGTTTAAGAAAATTAAGAACCCAATAACGAAACCATAAAGCCCTTGTGTACCAGGTAGTAATTGTAGGATAAGTGACTTAGCGAACTTTTCTGGTTGCTCTTTAATTAATGAAGCTGCTGCTTCACCTGTCATTCCAACACCTTTAGATGATCCCCAACCGCCAAAACCTACTGCTAAAGCGATTCCGAATGCTGCAAATAAAAATCCACCACTATTTTCGATAAAAAATTGTAACCAGCTTTCCATAATTAAATTCCTCCGTCTCTGTACTGTTTATTATTGTTTTTTAAATGAATATATTTTTCTGAGGCTTTTAAAGGCTCAAACGCCTTACCTCCACCTTCATAAAACTTACCAAAGAACTCAACAAAAATTAATCTCGCACCATGAACATAAGCACTTAGTAACGACAGACCAATATTTACAGCATGTAACGCAATAAATAAAAGAACGCCTATCGATAATCTTGCTATTGGTGGCATAAAATCAATGATCATATTAAACGCTAAGGCGATACTTCCACCTGATACTCCTAAAGCCATTAATCGAGAGTAACTAACGATATCTCCGATGTAACCCGTAATACCATATAGGTTATATAGCCCTAACCCTAATCCAAGACCTTTATTTTTAGAACTTGCAATAGCTGCTCCAAGTATTCCTACAGTTCCTAAAATCGCAATAATGATTCCAAATTGTGATACGAATTCATTATTTAGAATTAATGAACCTAGTAATAAGACAATTAAACCAACTAATATCCCAATCCAACCTAAACCATCACTAATTGCACCTAATGTATCATTGTCTTTCAGCTTCAAGTATGTTGTAAGACCTAGAGCAACAAGTATATGAATTAAACCGAAAACTACTGATAAAATTAGAATCGTAATAACATCATCCGATGTCGATAATAGTACAAATGGTAATTCGAATCCTAAGAATGATCCATATATTAATCCCCAAATGATTGTTGGGTAAGATAAGATATGGAAGAATCTCAAGTTTTTTCGCATAGATGGATCGAAATTAAACAATTTAAGTGCAAGAAAAGTTGCTAGCCATAAAATTAAGCCATAACCCATATCAGCTACCATCATGCCAAAGAAAACAAAATAGAATGGTGCTATAAATGGAGTTGGATCCATTTCTGTGTATTTAGGTAATCCATACATCTTCGTAACAGATTCAAAAGGAGCGATAAAACCATTATTTTTTAACACGATCGGAACTCGATCATAATCTTCTTCTTTAACGTCATCGATGAGTAAGGCGTAGTCCATTGGTTTAAATAGTGCATTTAATGCATTCTTTACAGAGTCAACCTCAGCTTCCTCTAGCCAGCCTTCCATTACAAATAAGTGCTTTTCATCAACAACAAACAGCTTACTCTTTTCACGTTCAAGCATCGCCCTATAATACTCGTCAGCTATCATTAATTGCCACTCTTCAGTTTTCATCGTTTCAAGCTTATTCGTGATTTGTTGATTGTCTTTTTGTAATTTTGTTAACTCTTCATTGATTTTTGCTAATGAGTCTTTTGAGTTGTTAACAAATTTAGATGTTAAATCATCAAAATGACATTCGTTAAGTAATTGTTGGATTAAATCCTCTTCAGAACGAACATAAGAGATGAAAATACCATGTTCATCTTTAGTCTGATATAACTCTTCTACATAAAGGTTATCAGCCTCTTTTAATAGATTAATGTATTGATTTTGAATATGTTGTGGAACCGTACCGACACGTCCAGTTATATATTTCGTATTCTGCACATCCTGCACTCTGAAGTTTAACTTAGTCCAGTTCGTAAAAAATGCATGCTCGTTTTCTAATTCTAAGCGAAGTTCTTCGTTTTTTTCGAGTTCTAATTGCATATTTAACAATTCATGCACCAAGTCAGTAGTTGAAAATTGCTCAACTTCAGCTGCAAGTTCTTCTAATGAGTATGATTGCTTATTAGTTCGTAACTTTTTTATCAGTGACGTTTTTGGTAAAAATGACTGAAGAAAAGTTAAAGCAGATTCGATTTGGTCAATTTGAGTTTCACAATTCTTGATAGTTGTCTGTAGCTTTTCAACATCATTAGTAGATACCTCTAGATCTCCTAAATCAGTTGCATGCAAGTCAACAACTTCTAAGTTTTGTAATTCTTGTATTGACTCTAATAACTGGTCTTTCTGTTCATGGAAAGATATGAGTGTCAATTTATTCATTTTAGCTATTGCCATACCGTCTCATAACCTCCTTAACAACTTCCTCAACCAGCTCTTGTTCCTTCTTACTAAATCGACTTTCTAATTGTTTGATTTGCTCCACTTCTTCTTGTTGAATTGTGTTCTGCAAAGTTTGCAATTTATCTTCAAGTTTTTCTAATTCTAGCGCTTTAAACTTGTTTATCTCAGTTTGATAGGCTTCTTCTAACTGAGCAATTTTACTTGCTGTGGCTTTTTTTAGATCTTGAAGTTGATTATCATATTCACGCTCAAGAGCTTCTGCTTGACGTTCAATTTCTTTAACTTTCTCTATCGTATTAACACTCATCCTTTGACACCCCCTCTACTTATAGCAAGCATCATTCAAAATATTTTAAAAGCCTCGAACATAGTTATTATAACGATTAAAAATCTTGCATTCAATTTTTTTAGACAAATTATTATCTATTTAGACAAACTTTATGACTTTATACCCGATTTTTATTGTTGGTCTTGGTCATTTAAGATTAAATATGTTTTGCCTTCTGCTTGTTTAATTAAACGATCTTTGTATAGTTTTCCAATCGCTCGTTTAAATGCAGATTTACTGATCCCAAATACTTTTTGAATTTCTTCAGGATCAGATTGATTATTAAGTAACATTTCACCATTATTTTCTTTTAAATAAGTTAAAATCATGTCCGCATCATTAAGACGTGCTTCTTGTTTTCTTGGCAGTAATGAGACATTTAATGTACCGTCTTGTTTTACTTCTATGACACGCCCTTCAACCCATTCACCTACACGAGGTTCTTTTTTCCGCTCAGTATAGTGAATAAAGCCGCGATATCCATCCTCAGAAATGATAACAGCTCCTTCTTTGCCTGAACGGAAGACTCGTCCCTTAATATCTTGATTAAATAATGATTCTGGCGCACGGTCCCAATTATCTTCAAAATCACTTTCTTTCACCGGTTGAGCAAGCAAGCGATCTTTTTTATCGCGTTTTAATGTGACATATAATTGATCACCGACAATAGGCCAAGCTGTCATGTGTTGAGGTAAATCATCAGTAGATACAAGCACTTCAATATTTGAACCAATATCAACAAAAACGCCTAAAGTTGTATGTACTCTCACAACTTCCGCCCAATCAAATGCACTAAAGCTTACAGTTGGAATCTGATCTGTTGCGATCAGTTGATTTTTTTGATCATGATATAAAAATACTTCTACTTGATCACCTAGTTTTAATTGTTGATTTGTTTTTAACATAACTTGATTTGATCCATTTGATAGTACATAACCTTCTTCTGTTTCTTGTTGAATTGTTAAGCTAACTCTGTCTCCAGATCTATATTTAGCCATTATTTTTCGCTCCCTTTCAATTCTGGTATAATTAAATAATTATGTGTGACATTAATAAACTGTTTTCCCTATTTAAATAAGAATATGTAATTAAACATAATAAGGAGAATAATTCATGATTATATATGTTGATGGAGATGCATGTCCTGTTAATAAAGAGATTATCTCGCTTGCACAAAAACACAATCGTTCTGTAGTGATCCTAAAAAGTTATGCTCACTTTTCTCATGATAAACAACCTGATCACGTAACAGAAATCTATGTTGATAGTGAGAGTGAAGCAGTAGATTATAAATTAACCGCGATGGCAAAAGAAAATGATTTAGTCGTTACTCAAGATTACGGATTAGCTTCACTTGTCCTCCAGAAGAAGTGTCAAGTAATTCATCCACGAGGCTTTCATTACACGAATCGTAATATTGATCGATTATTACTAACCCGACATCAAAATGCACAAATACGAAAAAGTGGTGGTCGTACTAAAGGACCAGCTCCTTATACAGAAGAAGATCTACAACAATTTATTCGTGTTTTTAGTAAAGCTATTTGCTAAGTTTGGCTTTATAAATACTTTTTAGTGATGTAATTTTGCACAAAAATAAGGTGGGTGTTGATCACACCACACCTATTTTGGATGTGTTTTGAGCATCAAATAAGGAAGTGAAATAAATCTTCATCCTTATTTAACTCGATAAATGAAAATTCATTCTTTCTCATTCGATCAATCAATGGCTGGTAGTCTTTTTTACTTTGTAACTCGATTCCTACTAACACAGGTCCTCGGTCGCGATTATTTTTCTTAGTATATTCAAAACGGGTAATATCATCGTTTTCTCCTAGTACTAGTGTTAAAAACTCTCTCAATGCTCCAGCCCGTTGTGGGAAATTAACGATAAAATAATGTTTTAACCCTTGATAGATCAAGGCACGTTCTTTAATATCTTGCATACGATCAATATCATTGTTGCCTCCACTGACAATAACTACTACGTTTTTGCCCTTTATTTCATCTTTAAAATCATCAAGTGCTGTCACAGGCATCGCACCCGCTGGTTCTGCAACAATTGCATTTTCATTATATAAATCTAGAATTGTGTGACATATTTTACCCTCTGGGATTGTCGCAAATTCATCGACTACATTTCTAGCTATATTATAAGTTAAATCTCCGATCTGTTTTACACTCGCACCATCAACAAATTTATCGACCTCATCAAGTTTAACAACTTGATTTTCTCTAAAGGCAGCTTGCATTGAGGCTGCACCTGCAGGCTCTACTCCGACAACCTTAGTCTCTGGACTAATTTCCTTAATGTAAGAACCAACACCAGAAATGAGACCCCCTCCACCAACAGACATAAACACGTGCGAAATTGGCTCATCCATGTCTTCTAGTATCTCTAATCCAATTGTCCCTTGTCCAACAATCGTACGATAATCATCAAATGGATGAACAAATGTCATGCCATGTTTTTCGCAATACGCTTTTGATTCATCTGAAGCATCATCAAATGTGTCACCGGTTAAGATAATATCGACATAATCCCCACCAAAAAATGCAACACGATCAACTTTTTGCCTTGGTGTTGTCGTTGGCATAAAGATCATCCCTTTAACCTTCATAGCTTTACATGAGTAGGCAACGCCTTGAGCATGATTCCCCGCGCTAGCACATACAACACCTTTTTTCATTTCTTCTTCAGTTAAACTTTGCATAAAATTATAAGCCCCACGAATTTTAAAAGAGCGGACTTCTTGTAAATCTTCTCTTTTTAAGTAGACGTTACAATTATATCGATCAGACAAAATCGGATCGAATTGTAGTGGTGTACGTTTTACTACATCTTTAATTCTTTGAAAGGCAATCATGATATCTTTTATAGCTACTGACTTTACAGATTCGCTCATTGTTAAAAATCCCTTCTGCTAATAAGTAATACATTTAACCATTTCTATGGTAAATGGCTATGTCGAAATAAAGAGGCAACATGGTTTGTTGTTGCCTCTACTTGAATTAAGCTAATACATCTGTTAATTGAGGAACAATTTGTTTCTTACGTGAAACAACGCCTGGTAATGTAACTTTATCATTTTCCAGTGTTACGTTAAAAGCTTGATTAACAGCATCGACTCTGTCACCAAGACTCATAATAACTGAATCATTTGTTAAAATATTTGTAATCATTAATACATACAGATTTAGATTCTTATCTGTAATTATTGATGAGATTACTTGTTTAATTTCACTTTCTTGCTCTAGTAATTCATTTGGATCAACTGTATTAATTTGAGCTACTTGAACTAGGTTATCTCCCATTTCAAATTGCTTAGAGTCAATTGATAACAATTCTTCGATTGTCTTACCACTTAAATCAGCTCCAGCTTTTAGCATGTCAAGTCCGTAAACTTCAGGATCAACTTCAGCAATTTCTGCTAGTTCTTTTGCTGCAGTAACGTCTTCTTCAGTACATGTAGGTGATTTAAATAATAATGAATCAGAAATAATTGCTGATAGCATCAATCCTGCCATATCTTTAGGAATGTCAACACCATTTTCCTTATATAATTTGTTTAAAATTGTTGCTGTACAGCCGACAGGCTCTGCTCGGTAGTAAAGTGGGTCTGCAGTTTCAAAGTTAGCAATTCGGTGATGATCAATGACTTCTCTAACTCTTACTTCTTCAATATCACTAACACTTTGTTGTTTTTCATTATGATCAACGAGGATAACCTCATTTGTTTCATTCGCAACTGTTGTTACAACGCGTGGCGTACTTACTTTAAAATAGTCCAATGCAAATTGAGTTTCACCATTTGGTTCTCCTAATGCAACGGCCTCCGTCTCCTCACCAAGTTTATTTTTTAAATAACTGTATGCAATTGCTGAAGCAATCGTATCAGTATCAGGATTTTTATGACCAAAAATTAATTTCTTACTCACAATATCTCTCCTTCAATTAAATCGCTAGAATTTCTATCTCTATATATTCTAACGCAAAAAGTAAATTCTTTCATCAAAAAATTACTTTTTGTTTGAGTCAAGTATTTGTAGGCAATTTTTTCTACGTTAATAATGAAAGCGGATTCATCATTTTAAGGTGACCCCTTGATAAAGTTTTTGCCTTTTTTAAAAACCAGATAACTCCTTTAACACGTTGTATATCGGAATATTTGCCTTTCCTTTTAGGTACATAAGATTGTCTCTGGTAACCTGACC
>FZPS01000194.1_pt24 | contig 57327 bp, 61 predicted proteins | sample 1817821 | NCBI WGS metagenome assembly FZPS01 (sample SAMEA104158645, study PRJEB21678) | metagenome | place: Germany | collected 2015-04-21 | reverse complement strand
TGAGATCATGCCGGACTTGACACCCGAAGAGGCGGTTACTGTGACCAAGATCCACAGTGTGGCAGGTTTGCTCCCCAAAGGAAGCGGGCTGTTGAAGCGACGTCCGTTCCGGGCACCCCATCACACAGTGACACCTGCTGCAATGGTGGGAGGCGGCGCTATCCCCAAACCCGGGGAAATAACCCTTGCCCACAGAGGTGTACTGTTCCTGGATGAACTTCCGGAATTCTCTGCCCAGGTAATCAACGTACTCCGCCAACCCATTGAAGATGGGGTTATCAACATCGCCCGGTCAGGGGGCACCTACCGGTTCCCATGCCGGATACTCCTTGCGGCTGCCATGAACTTATGTCAATGCGGGTACTGGAGAAGCGATTGGCAGCATTGCCAGTGCACTCCATACCAGAGACGCCAATACGTATCTAAAGTCAACGGGCCTCTGCTTGACAGGATAGACCTTTTCATGCCCGTGCAGAGAGTGGATATTGAAGACCTGGCCCGGGCGGGTTGCGAAGAAGCTGCAGACTCAGTCAAGGAGAGGGTTGAGGAGGCAAGAAAGCTGCAAGAGAAAAGGCTTGAGGAGTTTGGTCTTGCCACAAATTCTGAGATGGGTCCAAGGGAACTGTCAACCCTTCTCAGTATTTCAGCATCAGGAAGGAGACTACTTCTTGACGCCTACAGCCGGATGAAGCTTTCTGCCAGGGCGTACTACAGGGTAATGAGGGTTGCTGCTTCTATAGCAGACCTTGACCAGTCATCCAGGATTGAAGAGGAACACGTGGCAGAAGCGTTGTCATACAGGCAGCGGATCTTGGAATGAAGGTGCGGGAGGCTGGGCCGCAATACACAGGCCGTATAGCAGAGGACCAGGCATGTGACTACTTGCGTCAGAATGATTACCGCATTATCTGCCGTAACTACCGTTCCCGCTACGGGGAAATCGACATAGTCGCGGCGTGTGGATCTGTGCTTGTGTTTGCGGAAGTGCGTTACCGGAGGCGCCATTCCCTGGTTCCACCTCAAGAGTCGGTTAGCAGGGCTAAAACGCAGAGGTTGAAACTTACCATACGCGACTTCCTGTCCAAACACAGTGGGATTGTTGAGCAATATGACAGCATCCGGGTTGATCTAGTGTGCGTTTCCGGCACCGGAGATCCAGCCTCGTTGGAGTTCAGGACGATCAAAGGGATCATCGAATTCTGAAGTCTGGTCTAAGATTACAGATCGCTGGCTTTGCACACCTTGTTACCGCCGTCTTTCTTGGCGTGGTACATGGCCCAGTCAGCTAGCCGGATAAGGTCCCTGCCTACGTCTGAATCGTTAGGGTAGGCAGATATGCCGACGCTTAATCCTATATTAAAAGATTTACCTTCGTAGTACACGGGTGCGCTGCAAACGGCAATGAGACGCTTGCCCAAGGCTTCTGCAGTTTCAATGTCAGCTGAGGGACAAATGATAATGAACTCGTCTCCCCCGTACCGGATGATCACATCTTCCTGCCTGGTCACGGAAAACAGGGCCCTGGTCACGTGAATCAACACTGTATCTCCAGCTTCATGCCCAAATTGATCGTTAATCTTCTTGAGGCCATCTAAGTCAATGAACACGAATGAACATGGGGTTTGCTCAGCCACCAGCTTTGGGAACTCCCGGTGCAACCAGTCTTCAAGGTACCGGTAGTTGAACGCCTTGGTCAACGGATCTGTGCGGGATTCCTCTGTTCTCATATCCAGTTCGCTCTGGAACCGCATCAGGTAAAATACTGCAACCATATAGGCAATGCTTATAAGTAGCCCGATCTTTCCAATGAAAGAGCAAAGCAGCGCCCCTGTCAGGGAGAGGAGGTACATAAAGGGGATAAGGCTGCGCCGGCTGGTAAAGGCCATCCGTCCGAAGCAGACCTGCCACTTTTCTTGACGTTCTTTGGATACTGCTATGCTTACCAGGGTGATATTGCACAGGTCAAATATGATCATCGCAACTACGAGGCCGATTATCTCATAGGTGATGGTGTAGGGTGTAATACCCCTAACACACTGAATTGTGATGTCAGCCAGTCCCAGGCTGATTGCAAGCTGCCCGGCGTTAAACATGGCGGCAAGCCAGGGTTTACTGAGGAAAACGGCTTGAGAAAGCACGCTGGGTACCCCTGTGAGGATTGCCAGGGGGAGGCCGTAACAGTAAAGGCCGGGGAAAAGAATGGGCCAGGTTGCATGGATATGAACTTTAGGTGCGAGTCTTATGGGGGTGTTGAAGCTTATGATGCCAAGGATGGCAAAAATAGCAGTGGTATAAGGGTCCGGCAATTCGTAGTTTAGAAGTTCAAATGCTGAAAAGACGAATCCCACACCTGCCACTAACCCCATGTATGCGACTAGCCGTTTCCGCTCAGCACCTTTGAGCTTGGATGAAATCCAGCGGTTAGTGTAGCCGGCCTCAGGCGCGTTCACGGGTCATACCCCCAATTAACTCAGGCAAACGCCAGGTTAAGGAATCATGGAAAGACCTGACATATATTCGCATTGGTCTGTTATTTGATCCAAGATTATACATGGTTCGGGTGGTTGAGTCCAGTAGGCTTTGCCGTGTGCAACCACTTACCTGGCGAAAAACACCATTTCGGTTGAACCAGCATCTATCGGGCAATCTTGATGCAGCGATCCTTGTTCATGAAACAGTTCAAATCCTGACATTTCAAGTATCAGCCGGAGTTCCCTGGGGAAATAGTAGGTCATGGTACTTGTGTAAGCCGCTTCTCTCAGCAGGTTATCTACTTCATCGTACTCTTCAAGGTGGACCGTATTGTATTCCAGCTGATTAGCAAAGTCATATGTGGTTGTACACCTGTGAATGAGTTTTGTCCCTGTGAGTGGGTGCTCAAATGCTGCGATCCTTTCAACACGGTTTATATCAACCATATACGGAATATCAGGAATGCCGTTGTCCAGGATAAACACCCCCGTTGGTTTAAGGTGGCGTTTGACATTGCGCAATGCTCTTATGAGCAAGCCGGGCTCCAAAAAGTGATTGAGCATGTTGCAGGGGGCGATTATGAGGTCGAATCTCTTTCCTAGTTGAAACTTGGTAACATCTTGTCTCACAATGGTCGCTTTCGATCTCACAGCTTCGTCTTCCAAAGCCAATCTGACTTGGCAACGGGCTATCATATCGTCTGAACTGTCTATCCCGGTAACGCGGAAACCGGCTCTTGCCAAAGGTATTAGTATTCTGCCAGTGCCTGACCCCAGTTCCAAAACGTCAGGGCCGAACTTACGGGCGAACTCCACATATGCATCTACGTCTGTCAAGCCGGCGTGAAGAATGTCGTAGAACTCAGTAAAGAAACCGCTGTACATACTTTGCATCACATCATCACCCCTGTAGGAAGATAGCAGCCTTCAGCCCGTGACATGTCTCCTGGTGTTCAGAGGACTACCATCAGCCAGTAAGCTCCGGACAGGCTCAAACGAACGCCTGTGGATAGGGCACGGCCCTCTTTGCGTGAGGCGTTCCACATGTTCCTTGGTGCAATACCCCTTATGGTTGGCAAAACCGTATCCAGGGTATAACCTCTCAAATTCTTCCATCATCTTGTCGCGTACCACTTTTGCAACGATAGAGGCACATGCCACAGATGCTACCCTGTTGTCAGCTTTTATCAGTGCTTCCTGGCTTATCTTCAGATCGGGAATAGGGTAGCCGTCTACAACAACCAGATCAGGCTCGTACCCCCTGAATGCAAGCATTTTGATGGCAGCCTTCATTGCTGAAAAGGTAGCAGCTACAATGCCGAATTCATCGATAAACCGCGCAGACCTGATACCCACGCCAACAGCAATGCCGGTTTCGAGAATATAATCAAAGATGCGTTCACGCGTCTTTTGAGTTAGCTTCTTACTGTCGTTAAGCTTAGGGATTCTTGGATGTGCAGGCAGGATTACCGCCGCCGCTACTAAAGGGCCTGCCACAGGCCCTCTACCTGCTTCATCTACGCCTGCTATGTACTGTGCCCTGGGACGCCTAAGCTCTTCCCACTCGTACAACTTGTTGACCCTTGCTGCTTCCGCTCTACGTGACTTCAATTGTTACACTCCTCTGCCACGCCTCCTACTACTGAATTCGCCGTAGAAAGGTTAACTCCTTTTCAAGGGGGATGCTGGAGGGTAGTGCTATTCAGGTGTAGGGGGGCTGTCTGCATAACCTGAAGTAAACACGAAGATTTTCACGTCGTAGTTTGCCACTGTGTGCTTGAACTTTGACGGCCAATCAAACTGTTTTAGCTCAGGCCAGGTCTTGAAATGACCGCGGACTGTCCTTCCAAGACCTAATATGTCAGACTCCATGGCAGTGAGTTTGATAAACACATCGTTTAGAAGAGATTCCAGTGTTTGCTCAGCTTGCTTGACGATTTCGCCATGGTAACCAGGAGTGAGTTCTATCTCCCTGGATGTAGTCTCTTCCATGGAAGCGGTAGCCCTTACCCTGAAGGTGACACTTACCTGGTTATCTTCTATTTTGGTCTTCCTAATGACAGAACAATGCTGGAACACCAAAGTTGCCCTTCTTTCCGGATTCCGGGGCATGATGATGTCAATGAACCCCCTGGCAAAATCACCGCTCATGATGTTAACGGCCATGGTTTCTCTTGTGTCCAAGGTGTCTATCATTTTCATTCTTGGGCCGTCTTTCTTGAAAACAGCCGAACCGGCAAGCTCAATTATGCTCCCAGGGGTGTCTGCCGTATCTGCTGGCGGCTGTTTCTCGCCTGAACCACCTGACCCATCAGGACTATCTGCGCCTTCCGGCTGTTCGGCAACGGGTTCCACAGGCGAGGCGAGGGTCAGGTATGGTGTCCACGGCTCGGTTTGTTCTGTGCCATAGGCTACCAGGAAGTCGTAAATTGAGGTAAACGGGCAGATGCCCAGCTCCTGTTTGCAGCTGTCAATAAGCTTAACCAGGTAATCCGAGGGTTCACTTTCTTCGGGCACGCTGAAATTCCTGATAAAATGAGAGGCGCTGCCTTTGCATACTGCCACTAATGTGTTCTGCCTGAATTCAAGGTTTCGCGAAAACACGTCAAGTATTATACCCGCATCTTCCCGGGCCAGTTCTTCGCCGAGTATCACCACTTGTGTGTGGGCCGTGGTGACCCTTCTCGAAGTCATAGTGGTCATCTGCCCGAGGCCATCTAGCAAACTTTCGCATTCAACAGCTATTATGAAAGATGTTGAGGTGCCCCCGCCTTCTAGAGGGCTCCCCCCCTGCATCTTCCTGGGAAGCGCTATGGACGCTGTAGCCAGGAGTTGTTTCTCTCTACCTTTATCCACCCCTAGAATGGTCACGAAAGACAACTGCTCGAGTTCGTGCCTTCCGTAGCAGCCGGACAAGTACGTAGCTAGGAAGGCTAGCAATGACGCTAGCAGCGCAATACGGGTAAGTTTGTGGTCAGTAAACGTGCTTATGTCTTTTCCTCTCCTTGCATCTCAGCCTGTTCGCCGCCAGTGTTTGCAGGTGGGTTGTGTTTCGTATCTTCGGAATATCCCGGGCTTTGCCTCAACTTGTCAAGGAACTGTGACACACGGGCAGCTTCTAGTTGTGTGCCCCGGACATGCGCAATTAAGTACAGCACCGGGCCTAGTATTACGCTGAATGAGCCCATGTAAGTGTATACTGTAGAAAGAAACCTGCCGGCGGCGTGGATCGAGCTTGGCAAAGCTGCAATGCCGAAGGTCAGCAACCCTACCCCCGGGACCAGGGGCCTGTAGGTACGGGTGTTCATGAGTTGGCACAATAACACCAGGGTCACCATATAACACGCGCTGGCGTGAATTGCGGACGCGAAGAACCAGGTGAAAGTGAACAGGGCTTCGATCTTTTGGAGGAAGCGGCCCAAATAGACCGTCCGGGCAATAATCCCCAATGAAATCACGTGCCTGGTGTTTTCAGGATAGGGCAGGATGGCTGCTACCAATACGACAGAAGCGACCATGAAAAGGGTAGCTACTGATAGGCCGGTAAAAGCCGCTCTTGGGAGCTGATCAGGGTTCCTAAGGTACGACTTGATAATGGCTGTGAACGAAATCCCGCCGAATAAGCCTACCTGCACTAAAGACTCCCTGAGTATTACAGGAATGCCCATGCCAAACACCGGGTACAGGTAGCGGATGTCAAACAACCTGTAAGAGCCCAGGGCGACAACTATGATCGTAAGGGCGATTGCAGGATAGAAGAAGGTGGCAGCCCTCGCTACAGACTCCAGTCCCAGCCATGCCGCGTATAAGGCAGAAGCGATTACAATGACTATGAGTATTTCAATAGGGAATTCGGGCAACAGGCCGATTACGGCGCCCCCGGCGAATGCCCGCACGCTGTACGAGGTTACCAGCACAAACATGGTGGTGATTGCCAGGGTTGTAAGGTCCCCGAGAACCCTGCCCAGGGTAAGACGTACAGAAGGTACAAATCCCAAATTGCCAGTTGCCTTGGACCATCCTAGCCATCCCCACAGCCCGGCTGATGCAAGCAAAGCAGAAACCAATATGGTAAGCCATGCACCCGTTCCTATCCTCTGGGTAATGTAGGAGGGCAGGGTCAGAAATACTTTGGTGGCGATCAAGAAACCCAGGATTACTGTGAACTGGTTGGAATCAAGGTGGCCCAGCTTTACCACGTCAAATTGGGCTGCCTGGATTTCATGTCGGCCGGGCGAGCCCATTAGGAATTATCCTCCTGTTGTTTCTGTGACTCTATTTCCCATTGCCTGGCTATATCAGGTTGTCTCCGCTGATCCTGGGGCCTCAGGAATGGAGGCCTTGTTTCAATTGTCCAGGTTGGCCCGATGGTAAGTACATCAGCCCCTGTACGTTGCTTCGGCGCCATAGGCGCCAAGAAAGGAACTCCCAAACTGGTTAGAGAAGCCATCTTGCAGAATGCCACATATACAGTAGCTACTATTCCGAAGAGTCCAAGCAGCGACCCGGCAACAATGAAAATGGCTGTAGCTACGCGTATCAGCATCCCGACTTCCAGGTTAGGTATTGTGAAGGAAGCTACTCCGGTTATGGCGATGACAATAACCATGATGGGACTTACCAGTGAAGCCGATACGGCTGCTTCACCGATCAAGAGAGCTCCCACAATACCTATGGTCGGTCCGAAAGGAGAGGGTATCCTTATCCCCGCTTCGCGTATGAGCTCAAACCCAAAATACATGAGCATAACTTCCAAAGGCAGGGGTATAGGAACCATTTCCCTTGATGCAGCAATTGAAAACAGCAGGACGGTAGGGATCATTTCTTGATGGAAGTTGGTTATGGCAATATAGGTTCCAGGGAGGAGTACGGCAATGAACAGGGCGATTACCCGGATTAGCCTTAACACATTGCCATAGGGCCAGCGCACATAGTAATCCTCAGGGCTGTGAAGGAAGGCTGAAAACGTGACCGGGCCGATCAAGGCAAAGGGATCGCCTGCAACCAATATTGCAATGGCGCCTTCCAGTACAAAATGTGCCACCCTGTCTGGCCTTTCAGTGCTGATTATAGTCGGCAGTAAGCTGTGACTGGCTTCGATAAGCTGCTCCAGGCTACCGCTGCTTAGCACCGCATCCATGTCTATAGACTTGATTCTCCGTCTGACTTCGGTCACCAGTTTTTCATTAGCTATTCCTGCCATGTATATAACGGCACACTGGGTTCTGGTCCTGCGCCCAACCTCAATGCTTTCCACTACCAGGTCCGGTGACCGGACCATTGACCTGAGCAGGGCGGTGTTTGCCCTGAGCACTTCAACGAAGCCTTGTTGCGGGCCCCTGACTATCCGTTCGGTTACGGCTTCTTGAACCGTCCTGTGTTCCCAACCCTTGGTCTCAACTGTAAGCGCCCTGTCCTGGCCTTGTACGAGCACAACTGTGTCGCCGGATACCATTGCTTCTACGCACTCTTCTACAGTGTGTTTTACTTCCACCTGGGTACTTGCGACCAGGGCGTCTTTAATCTGGGCAACAGGATCCCCTTCTTTGTCTTTCCGTATGGGAGAGAGAAGCATTAGAGGTTGGAATACCGCCGTAGTCACCTTGTCGGAATTCGCCAGCCCTTCCACAAAGGCCACAACCACCCGGACGTTTGGGTTGGCACAGCACACTTCCCTTATCACGACATCTGACGAATCGGGCACGTGAAAAATTCTTTTTAGTTGGTCAACGTTTGCATCCAAATGCTTTGACCACGGTGTACCCTGGTGTTGCGTTTCAGGCTCATGAATTCTCTTAGCCGGACGTTCGCCCAGGGAAAAAGTATCCCTTTCTGAACGTCCACGTTGAGGGAAAATCAAGCTTGCGACCTTCCTCCAGGGTTTGGGAATTTTCAAGGGATGATCACTCCGTCCTGGCCTGGTAAACATGCTTCAGTTTCTAATGATTCCCGTCATTTGACGTGGTTATGAATCCAAGGCCATGCGCAGCGAACTTTCCTTTTTCGCCAAAATATGCTAATCTCTTAAGTAGTATGTCAGAAATTACCTTGATTATCAAACTTTGCTAGAAACCGGGGGTGTTGTGATCTTTGAGTCAGGTATTCGATAGGCTGGTGTTCTATCTTGAAGCACATTATCGCCGGAAACATAAGAGCATGGATTTTGACAATCTCCTACATCAGGCAAACTGTGTTTTGGAATTATGTCGCGCACAGGGCATCAAGATCGTCAGCGTTGACGACTCTGAATATCCGGAAAACCTCAGAAATGTACGTGGTTGCCCTGAACTGCTTTTCATGAAAGGCTGCCTGACGCCAGGCGACAGGATAGCAGTAGCTATTGTAGGTACTAGAAATCCAACTATAGTTGGGCAAGCTGTTGCAGCTGAAATAGCAGCCGACCTTGCTGCAGCCGGGGTCACAATCGTCTCGGGCCTGGCGTACGGAATCGACGCCTGTGCCCATAGTGCAGCCTTGAATGCCAGGGGGAGGACAATTGCATGCCTTGGCCACGGGGTGGATCAAGTATATCCCAAAGCTAATTGGGCTCTTTACCGGGAGATTGCTGAAACAGGGGCGCTATTGTCAGAATACTTGCCTGGTACAGGCCCCAGGCCCTGGCATTTCCCAGAAAGGAATAGGTTGATTTCAGGCCTGTCTCTGGGAGTTGTAGTGGTAGAAGCCGGCCTCAAATCCGGAGCCCTTATCACGGCTGATTGGGCTCTTAAGCACGGACGCCCGGTGATGTGTGTACCCGGAAGCGTTAAGTCAGCCGCCAGTCAGGGAACCAACCGGCTTATCCAGGAGGGTGCATATCTGGTAACTTGTGCTGAAGATGTGCTATCCTTTCTCAGAAAAGACAATGAGTATGTTCCGCAACCGGAGACAGGCAGGTCAGTCCAGTGCGTGTCTTTAGAGGAGTCACTTGTGTTAAACTCTTTAGCGCGGTATGAATCAGTCGAAGATATATGCGACAATCTCAACGAGATACCGGTATACAGGACAATGTCATTACTTTCAGCCCTTGAGGTAAAGGGTTATGTGAAATCACTTGCAGGCGGCAAGTATGTACTGACGCCTGCCGGGCAGAAGTTGATCACTTAAGAAGGTGGGAAATCCTGTTATGAGCAAGCAATCGAGCCGCCCGCTCATCATTGTTGAGTCACCGACAAAAGCAAGGACCATTTTGAGGTTTATGAAATCAAAGTATAATGTGAAAGCTTCTATGGGGCATGTGAGAGATCTTCCTAAGAGCAAACTTGGTGTGGATATAAAAGATGGGTTTAAGCCCCAGTATATTACCATCAGAGGGAAAGGAAACGTAATCAAGGAACTGAGAGACGCTGCCAAGCAGGCATCAGGTGTCTACCTTGCTACTGACCCTGACAGGGAAGGAGAAGCTATATCGTGGCACCTATGCCATGTGCTTGGCATTGATCCCCAAGAAGCACAAAGGGTAACGTTCCATGAAATCACTGAGAACGCTGTTAAGGATGCCTTCAAGAACCCTGCGCCCATAAAACAGAGTCTGGTTGATGCCCAGCAGGCAAGGCGTATACTGGACAGACTGGTTGGTTACACACTTAGCCCGCTGTTATGGAAAAAGATAAAGCCCGGCCTGTCAGCGGGCAGGGTCCAATCTTCCGCCCTCAGGCTCATTGTTGACAGGGAGATTGAAATTGAGTCCTTCAAACCCGAGGAGTATTGGACCATTGAAGCTTTGCTGGAAGGCGAAAAAGGCCAGGTTAAAGCTAAGTACTACGGGTTTGAAGGGAAGAAGCGTGAACTCAAGAACCGGTCAGATGTGGACAGTGTTCTCCATGGGATAAGAGACGCTGAGTTCATTGTAACTTCGGTAAAACCAAGGGAGAGGCGTAAGAATCCTCCAATGCCTTTTACCACTTCCACGCTGCAACAGGAAGCATCGAGAAAACTTGGCTTTCCTGTGAGAAAGACGATGAGGGTTGCCCAAACCCTATACGAAGGAGTCGAACTTGGGGAACATGGTTATGCTGGCTTGATAACTTATATGAGGACAGACTCTACAAGAGTCTCGCTTGTCGCCGTCCAGGAAGCAAGAAGATATGTTGAAGGTGCGTTTGGAAAAGAATACATAGGCAGGGCCAGGAGGGGCAAGTCAGCACCGGGTGTACAGGACGCCCACGAGGCCATAAGGCCTACAGATGTATTGCGCCTGCCGGGTGAAATAAAGCGCTTCCTGAGTCAAGATCAGTACAGGCTTTACGAGCTGATTTGGAACAGGTTCGTTGCCAGTCAGATGGCATCAGCAGTCTACGATACAGTGACTTGCGATATCGCGGCTAACAAGCATGTCTTCAGGGCGACAGGATCGCGGCTCACATTTCCCGGTTTTACCAGGCTATATGAAGAGGGCCAAGACACTACTGAAGAACCTCAAGAAGAAATAATACCGCTTTCGGTAAACGAACGCCTGGAACTCAAGCATATTGATCCCCAGCAGCATTTCACCCAGCCTCCCCAAAGATATACTGAAGCATCCCTGGTCAAGGCGCTTGAGCAACACGGGATAGGAAGGCCCTCTACTTACGCCCCGATTATTGCTACGTTGACTGAGAGGGAATATGTCACCAGGGAAAAACGGCGTCTAATCCCGACAGAACTCGGGCGCGTGGTGGATTCAATGTTAAGGGAGCACTTCCCGTCTATTGTTGATGTAGGCTTTACTGCTGATATGGAAAAGCAATTGGATGCCATAGAAGAAGGTTCATCCAGGTGGGTTCAGGTTATAGAGGAGTTTTGGAAGCCTTTCAGCAAGCAGTTGGAAGAAGCCGAACAGCAAATACAGCGGGTGAAACTCCAGGATGAACTGGCCGGCGTCGATTGCGATAAGTGCGGCAGGCCGATGGTCATAAAACGGAGCAGGTATGGTAAGTTTATTGCCTGTTCGGGATATCCTGACTGCAAGAACACAAAGCCTTTTGTGGAAAGAACAGGTGCCGTATGCCCCAGATGTAAAGGCGACATTGTGGTCCGCAGGTCCAGAAAGGGGAGGGTGTTTTTCGGTTGCCTGAACTACCCTGAGTGTGACTTTGTCTCATGGAGCCGGCCTGTAGCTGACAAACTATGCCCGGAGTGCGGGTGTTTTCTTGTGGAAGCGGGTGGCAGGTCTAAAGGATACCGATGCGGCAATCCTGACTGCAAGTATACCGAGAAAAGCTGAGAATATTTTGAAAATAGTTGATGCCATGCACATCAAAGTGATAATATAAGCTGATAACATAAGCTTATGCAGGATTATTCCTTGGGAAGGCGGTTAAATGGCATATTCTCTGCTTCAACTGAAGGAAGACTTTCTTGTAGAGATAGCTGTGTCCAAGACTCAAAGTCATAATACGGTTCAAGCTTATGCACAGGATCTTGACCAGTTTTTCAGTTTCCTTGCCGGAAAAGTATGCGGCAAGCAGGTGGAAGATTTGATTCCGGCGGACCTTAAGCCAGAGTATATCCGCAGGTTCGCTGTATACTTGGCCAAGGAGGACTATAAAGGCGCTACGATTTCCCGGAGACTCTCTGCTGTAAGGAGCTTTTGCCGTTTTCTCACCCGCCGGGATGTGCTTGATGAGGATCCGGCTAAGGGGGTATCTTCCCGGAAGGCTCACAGCTACTTACCCAAGGTGTTTTCCAAGGAAGAAGTTGCGCGTATCATATCTGTGATTGACACAAGCACTCCCCTGGGAAAGCGCGACCGCGCGATTCTAGAGTTGTTATATAGCTCAGGGCTGCGTATTGGCGAAGTGGCGAAACTCAATATAGGCGACATAGACTATTCTTTAGGGTTCGTTCAGGTCACCGGTAAAGGCGATAAGGAAAGGTTTGTGCCACTTGGGTCCATGGCTTTGGATGCGCTTGGAGACTACCTCGACGGAGGGCGTCCCTTGCTTGAAAAGAAGCCTCAAGGAGAAGGCCAGGGGTTCCCCGTGATGAGGAAGCCCCTTTTCCTTAACAGGCTTGGAGACAGGTTGTCTGACAGGTCCATCAGGCGGATCCTTCACAAATATATCCTGCTTGCAGGCATCGATCCCCAGGGGTTGTCGCCCCATACCCTGAGGCACTCTTTCGCAACTCACCTGCTGTCCGGGGGCGCGGACTTGCGTTCCGTTCAGGAGATGCTCGGGCATGCAAGCATCAAGACCACACAGATATACACCCATGTTATGCCTGACCGGTTGAGACAAGTGTACAAGAATGCCCACCCGAGGGCTCAGGTTAACCAACAGGACAGCTTGGCTGGTGTGGGTGGCAAAGATTTCGAAAGGGGCGGAAAACAATGAAGGTTGAATATGAGCCTCACATCCTGGGCACCACGGTTCTGGCCGTCAGGGCAGGTGGAAAGGCGGCAATGGCCGGGGATGGCCAGGTTACCCTTGAAACAAACCATACAATTCTCAAATCCAGTGCAAGGAAAGTAAGAAAGCTTTACAAGAACTCAGTTATTGCGGGTTTTGCAGGTTCTGTAGGAGATGCGCTGACTCTTTTTGATAAGCTTGAGGGCTACCTTGAAGAAACAAGGGGCGATCTACTGAGAGCTACCGTTAACCTTGCCAAAGAGTGGCGTACTGACAGGGTGCTGAGACAGCTAAAGGCAATGCTGCTTTGCATGAACAAAGACCACTTGCTCCTGGTTTCCGGCACCGGTGAGGTAATCGAACCTGATGAGCCTGTATTGGCTATAGGTTCGGGAGGGGCATACGCCACAGCAGCTGCCAGGGCCCTCATGAAATTTACAGACATGGATGCAGCTTCCATTACCAGAGAAGCTTTGAAGATAGCGGCGTCTATATGCATATACACTAACGACAACATTGTTATCGAGGAATTAGGGTAACAATGTTGCCTGTCCATGGAGGATGGTGTGCTATGGAAGACTTGACTCCTCGGGAGATAGTAGCAGAGCTTGACAAATATATAGTAGGGCAGGGCCAGGCAAAGCGTGCAGTTGCTGTTGCCCTCAGGAACAGGTTGAGGAGGCAGAAAGTCCAAGGCGATTTGCAGGATGATATTATCCCCAAGAATATCCTGATGATTGGGCCTACAGGAGTGGGAAAGACAGAGATTTGCAGGAGATTAGCTAAACTGGCAAACGCTCCTTTTGCGAAAGTGGAGGCTTCTAAGTTCACTGAGGTGGGGTATGTAGGCCGCGATGTTGACTCAATAGTACGGGACCTTGTTGAGAGCGCTGTCAGTATGGTCAGGAAGGAGAACCTGCAGAGCGTTCAAGACAGGGCTGAGGCCCTGGCTGAAGAACGGCTTGTTGACCTACTGTGCCCCATGCCAAAGAAGCGCAGGACGGTATCGAATCCCTTTGAAGTGTTGTTCAATCCTGTGCAGCAAGAACAGCAGTATGACGAAGAAGACGATTTCAATGAGAAAGTCCGGCAGGCCCGCGCCAAGAGACAACTCATCCGGCAGCAGCTTAGGGACGGGGAACTTGAGGATCAAGAGGTTGAAATTGAAGTAGAAGATACATCCGTCCCCAGGGTTGAGTTTTTCGATGGTGCCGGCATGCAGGAAATGGAAATCAACATGCAAGACGTTTTCGGAGGCCTTCTGCCTAAGCGCACAAAGAAAAGAAGGGTTCCGGTAAGTGAGGCCAGGAGGATCCTGGCACAGGAAGAAGCAGGCAAACTAGTGGATCAGGATTCTATCATTGCAGAAGCGATAAGACGGTGCGAGAAGCTAGGGATAGTGTTCCTCGATGAGCTTGACAAGATTGCCGGAAGGGAAGCAGGAGTAGGGCCGGACGTTTCCCGGGAAGGGGTCCAAAGGGACCTGTTGCCCATAGTTGAAGGTACAACCGTGATAACCAAGTATGGCCCTGTAAGGACAGACCATATATTGTTCATAGGTGCCGGTGCGTTTCACGTGAGCAAGCCATCAGACTTGATTCCTGAATTGCAGGGACGCTTTCCCATAAGGGTTGAGCTGGATGCTCTTGAAGAAGAGGACTTTGTGAGGATCCTCACAGAACCTGAAAACTCCCTTACCCGCCAGTACAAGGCCCTGTTGGAAACAGACGGGATTTGCCTTGAGTTCACTCCTGACGGGATAAGGGAAATAGCGAAAATGGCGTTCACAGTGAACCAGAAGAGTGAGAACATTGGCGCGAGAAGGCTTCACACAGTGATGGAAAAACTGCTTGAGGATGTGCTGTTTGAAGCCCCAGATGGTGTGCAAGGGGAAGTGGTAGTTGACAGGGAATACGTACAAGATAAATTGAAAGACCTGGTAGGCGACATAGATCTGACCAGGTATATCTTGTAGGCGACATGGGAAAGGGAGAGTAGAAATGCAGATATTGCTTGAGAAAACACGCAAGATGAACCAATTACTAAGAATCGCAGCAACTGAAGTAGACTTTCAGGCAAGTGCAAGGGTGCTCCGGGATTCACTGGAATGTAATGTTTACATCTTGGACAAACTCGGTCACATCCTAGGCTATTCCCTGGTAGATGATTTTGATTGCCAGGTAATGAGAGATGAGGTGCTGAAGCAAAGCGAATTCCCTGTTTCCTATACAGAAAGACTGTACGTGTACAGGGATACCGCTCCAAATATCCACAATGAAACTGATAAGTGTGTGTTCTTTGACGAGCACGATTGCCCGTACAAGGGCAAGTTCACCACAATAGTCCCGGTTGTCGGCGGCGGGGACAGGCTCGGAACCCTCGTGTTGGCTCGGACATCAGGATCCCTGGACACAGCCGACCTTATACTTGCTGAGCATGCTGCTACTGTGACAGCCATGGAGATGATTAGGTACAACCAGGAGAGCGTGGAAGAGGAAAGCCGGCAACGTGCGGCAGTACAGGTTGCCTTGGGGACTTTATCGTTCTCTGAGCTTAACGCCATGAAACACATCTTCGAAGAACTTGGCGGCACTGAGGGGTGCCTTGTAGCTTCCAAGGTGGCAGACAGGACTGGAATTACCCGTTCAGTGATAGTCAATGCCTTGCGCAAGTTTGAGTCTGCAGGGGTGATTGAATCAAGATCACTGGGCATGAAAGGGACATATATTAAGGTTCTAAACTTGAAACTTCTGGATGAGCTGAAGAAATTAAGATGATTCTGTGCATTTTCGATACAGAAAGAAGGAATTTGTCCCTTTGTGTCGAAACAGACACGTAGACAACCAAATAAGGGGAATACTGGTTACCGCAAACCGATAAAGGCAAATCTGTCTAAAGGCAGAGACGCAAAGCCACGGGTCTAAGGTGGGAAGATAACGCTTCCAACTATGATAGCCGGGCTACCGAAGGGCGGTAGCTATTTTGATAGCTACCAGTCATGTTAACCTTCCGGTTTTGCGGAAGGTTTTTGGTTTCTTAGGGGGGATTGATGTGAGCATAACCGGTATCATGCAAAGGGCGCTTACCGGCGCATGGCTCAGGCATGAGATTTTGGCCAATAACATAGCAAACAGTGACACGCCTGGCTACAAAGCGGCAAGGGCTAATTTTGAAGACTACCTGTATGATGCACTCAGGCCGCGCATAAGGCTCGCAGTTACAAATCCGCTGCATGTAACTGAAAAGTATCCTGATACCGTTGCAGTTAGTCTGGATACTACCAGTGTCACTCCTGATGGGAACAGTGTGGATATCGACAAGGAGATGGCAGAAGTATCTGCCAACGCTTACTACTATACTGCAATATCGCGTCAATTAACCGCAGAGTTTTCGCTTCTGAGAAGAGCTATCACCGAAGGGAGGAGGTAAGCTGTGAGAGTATTCTCTTCCATGGAAACAAGTGCATCAGGACTTACAGCTCAAAGGCTGCGGCTTGATGTCATAGCTTCAAACCTGGCCAACGCTGAGAGTACCAGAACTGAAAACGGCCAGCCGTACAGGCGGAAAGTAGCTGTATTTTCGCCAAGGACTCAAGAGCGGTTTGATTTCAGGAACTTACTGTTTTCACAGAGGCGGTCTGCAGAGGTGCCATCCTACCCTTTGGGCGTGAAAGTAACAGGTGTGGTTGAAGATTCATCTCCTCTGCGCAGGGTTTATTCTCCAGGGCATCCTGATGCTGATAGTGACGGGTACGTTAACTATCCCAATGTAAATGTGGTTACCGAAATGGTTGACATGATGGCAGCCACGAGGTCTTACGAAGCTAATGTCACAGCCATAGAAGCTGCCAAAGCTATGATACAGAAAGCCCTGGATATGTTCAGAGCATAGGAACGTGGTGTTACGGCCCGTGGTAAACGGGGTTTTTATGAAAAGAGTTTCGCTGATCGGGGGGGTATTAATATGTTAATCAGGCCTATTTCAGTTCCAGTTACCGGAGCATCTGTACATAATCGTAGCATTAGCTCAAACTCAAACGGTTCCTTCAACGATTTATTCAAACACACCTTGAATGTGATTGAGAATCTGGACAGGGAACTTGTGGCTTCTCAAATCGACCTGGTAACTGGGAATGCCCGTGACATGCATACCGCAGTTCTTGCAGCAGAGAAAGCAAGCCTCACTCTAGACCTCGTAATATCCGTAAGAAACAAAGCCATCGAAGCTTACCAGGAAATAATGAGGATGCCCTTGTAACGTGGGTCGCAAAGGTGGGTGTGAATCTTAATGCCAGAATTTGTGACATCTGTTACAAACGGTATAAAGCAGACCTGGTCCGGACTGAATAAAACGCAACAGCGGGTGGTGGTTTTAGGCGGCGCAGTTGCCCTGGTTATTTTGATTGCTGTTGTGATGTATTCAACAAGAGGGCCCGCTTACGAAATCCTGTGGTCTAATCTCGACCCTGCAGATGCAGGTACTATAGTAAGCGAACTTGAGAAGCAAAACGTTCCTTATGAACTCACCGATGGAGGGCGTACCATACGGGTGCCTTCTGACAGGGTTCACAGGGTGAGGCTTTCCCTGGCCACCATGGGACTTCCCTCTTCAGGGATTGTAGGATTTGAAGCAGTGGGGTCAACCGGCATCTGGTCAACTGATTTTGAACGGAGAGTTCAATACATCAGAGCCTTGTCAGGCGAGCTCACCAGAACCATTAAGGCATTGTCAGGGATAGAAGACGCCAGGGTCCACATTGCATTGCCAGAGGATACGGTTTTTGTCTCCCAGAGACAGCAACCAACAGCATCAGTGCTGGTAAAAACCAGGCCGGGTTTAGAGCTTACAGCCGATTCTGTACGTGGGATTGTGAATCTTGTATCAAGGGCCGTAGAAGGCCTGACTCCTGAAAATGTCACCGTGGTAGATGCCTCAGGCAAGCTCTTGTCAAGAGATGTAGCTTACGGCAAAGGTGAAGATGACCTATCCATGAGCTCAGTGCTTGAACTCACCTTTGCCACAGAGAGGGAATTGGAAAACAGGCTGCTAGGTTTGCTTGCTCCTGTGCTAGGTCCTGGAAACGTAGTGTGCCAGGTCCGCGCTGAGTTGAACATGGACCAGATCAAAATAACAGATACTACGTACGAATCTGAGCCTCCCGGAGTGCTCAGGAGCTCGCAGGAAACCAGCGAGATGTACCAGGGCACGGGGACTCCCCCAGGCGGGCAGGCAGGTGCTCTCGATGTGCCTTCTTACTCATTCGCCGGGCAAGGTGAGTCCCAGTACCAGCGTACCGAGGTGCTCCGGAACTATGAGGTCAATGAGAGGGTCACAGAGACCCTGATAACCCCTGGAACCATCGAAAAGCTTTCAGTTGCGGTAGTAGTAAACAAGAACCTGAATGAGGCAGAAAGGGATTTGATCACTGAAACAGTTACCGCTGCCTTAGGCTTAGACCCTTCAAGACAGGACCAGATCTCGGTTACGGGGATGGTGTTTGATACCACCCTGGCTCAGATATTTGATGAGACACCAGCCACTGAAGGTTTCCCGCGCATCTACATATACGCTATAGCGGTTGCGGCTGCGCTTGTTGTTGGGACTGTGATCCTGATAATAGCAAGACGCAGGCGGGAAGCAGAAATGGCGGGGGTACTGGAAGAAGAACCGGCCCTTGCCCTGGAAAGCGCTCCTGCTATCTCTCCTGAACTTATCGCAAGGCAAAGGAGCCGGGAGAACGTTGAAAGGCTTGCCCGCACAAATCCGCAACTGGTTGCCACCTTGGTTAAGTCATGGCTCTTGGAGGATGAGAAATGATGAGCGCTTACGTTGCAGACTTATCAGGCAGGGAAAAGGCGGCAATACTACTCATCACCCTGGGGCCGGACCTTTCAGCACAGGTGATGAGGCATCTCCGGGAAGAAGACATCGATGTGCTTACTTTGGAAATCGCCTCCAGGCGCAAGGTTGAGCAGGAGGTCAAAGACAGGGTACTTGAAGAATTCAACGAGATGTGCATTGCCCAGGAGTACCTGGAAGAAGGCGGCATTGAATATGCCAAGAGACTCCTGGAGAAGGCACTCGGTCCGGAACAAGCTCAGACTGTGCTAAGAAGGCTTACTTCATCTCTGCAAGTCAAGCCTTTTGATACTGTCAGAAAATCAGACGGGAGTCAGATACTAAACTTCCTTGAAAGCGAATCTCCCCAGACAATAGCCCTGGTATTGAGCTATTTGACGCCATCCCAGTCTGCTTCAATCCTGGCATCTTTGGAACCGGACCTCCAGGTAGAAGTAGCCAGGCGGATATCACTAATGGATAGGACAAGCCCTGATGTGGTCAAGGAGATTGAACGCATCCTGGAGCGTAAAGTGCTTTCTTTGGTGGGCCAGGATTATACCCAGGCCGGAGGGCTGCCCACTATTGTAGACATCCTCAACAACGTCGACCGGCAGACAGAAAGGACCATCCTGGGAGCTTTGGAGATGGAAGCTCCGGAACTGGCTGAAGAAATCAAACGTAGGATGTTCTTGTTTGAAGACATCATCTATCTCGACGACAGGTCAATGCAGAGGTTGCTTAGAGACGTTGATCTAACCAGGGACCTTCCGCTTGCGCTTAAGAACGTTTCAGAGGACGTGGCGAACAAATTCTTCAGGAACATGTCATCCCGTGCCGTGGAGACTCTGAAGGAAAGCATAGATTACCTGGGGCCTGTGAGATTGCGCGATGTGGAGGAAGCCCAGCAGCGCATTGTTGCCCTGATACGCCGGCTTGAAGAGCAGGGCGAGATCATTATCGGTAGGGGAGGAGGCGACGAGATCATTGTCTAGGGTATTTAGAGTAGGGACAGGCGGAGCCGTCTGGATTCCTGTCTTTCAACCAGAAGTCGTACAGGATGAGCCTCTTGATACTGGTCCCTCCCGTGAAGAGTTGCTGGAACAAGCAAGGCGGGAAGCTTCGGCCATCAGGCAGCAAGCTGAGGAAGAAGCCAATCTCATTCTAGAGAAGGCAAGACTAGAGGCTGTTGAATGCCGCAAGAAAGCAGAGAGAGAAGGCTTCGATACTGGCTACAGATCAGGGCTTGACAAAGGGCTTGACGAAGCCCAGAGATTCGTGGAGCAGGCAAGAGAGGCCCTGGCAGCCTCCAGGGAAGCTTATGCCAAATACATAGACGATGCTGAGCCGAAACTGCTCGCGCTTGTCCTGGAAGCTGCCAAGAAAGTGGTTGGTGAAGCTCTCACCCACGATCCGGAACTCATCATCTCAATGTTGAGGCAGGGTATGGAGGCATTGGGTGATGAACGCCGGCTCTTGCTGCGGGTTAATCCCAAGCTGCTGGCGTTTGTGGAAGGCACGAAGCAAGGACTTGAGAGGGAATTTGGCGTTGAGATAACCGAAGTGATCGGCGACCCTTCCATCTCCGCAGGAGCAGTAGTTGAAACGCCCTCGGGACAGCTTGACGCTACCATTGAAACCCAGATTGAGAACCTGGCCAAGGCTATCGGCGAGGCAAGGAATTGCGAGGGGGATCAGCCGTCATGATTGAGCTGAAGCACGCACCATATGTCGATGCTATACGTATGGCCAGAACCCTAACCTACCGGGGGACTGTTCAGAACATCATCGGGCTTCTAATCGAAGCTGCAGGGCCCCGGGCGAAGATAGGGGAGATATGCAAACTGATCCCTGACAACGGAGTGCCTATCCTGGGCGAAGTTGTAGGCTTCAGGGGAAGCAGGGTACTGCTCATGCCTTTCGGAGATGCAAACGGAATATCGCCTGGATCGTTGGTCATAGCTACCGGACGTGAATTGGAGGTCCCAGTAGGCAGGCAAATGCTTGGCAGGATCACAGATGCATTGGGGTTTCCGATCGATGGAAAGCCTGCATGGCCTGTGGAATCATATTACCCTGTGATGGAAAGGCCCCCGGCTCCATTGGAGCGGGAGCTTATTGAAAAACCGGTTGCTACAGGGGTAAGGTCAATAGATATGCTTCTCACCCTTGGGGAAGGCCAAAGGATAGGCATTTTCTCAGGCTCGGGTGTAGGCAAGTCCACTCTCATGGGTATGATTGCCCGGGATACTTCAAGCGATGTGAACGTAATAGCGCTCATTGGTGAGCGAGGCAGGGAAGTCAGGGAGTTCATCGAGAAAGACCTGGGCGAAGAAGGCCTCAAGCGTTCAGTGGTAGTTGTAGCTACTTCCGATGAACCTGCGCTCTTGCGCATAAAAGCCCCATGGGTTGCCACAGCTATTGCAGAGTATTTCCGGGACCAGGGATTGAACGTGCTCCTCATGATGGATTCGATAACCAGATGGTGCATGGCGCTTAGAGAAGTAGGGCTTGCTATCGGGGAACCGCCAACCACCAGGGGCTATACCCCTTCAGTGTTCGCCAACTTGCCAAAACTTCTTGAGCGTGCAGGCAGGGGAAACTGGGGAAGCATCACCGGCATATATACTGTGCTGGTTGAAGGGGATGACATGGACGAACCTATTGCCGATGCTGCCCGGGGGATACTTGACGGGCACATAGTGTTGTCCAGAGACCTTGCCCAGATAGGCCATTATCCCGCAGTAGATGTGCTGAGCTCGGTATCCCGGTTGATGAAAGATGTGGTTTCCCAAGCGCACTTGGACTATGCAAGCAAAGTCAGGAGTATACTGGCGACTTACAGGAAAGCAGAAGACCTGGTTAACATCGGCGCCTATGTTGAAGGCTCAAACCCAAGCATTGACCATGCGCTGAAATACATTGACAAAGTGAACTCGTTCTTGCGGCAGGGGATAGAAGAGGTCGTGACCTTTGACCAGGCAGTAGCAGAGCTCCGGCACATTTTTGAGGAGACCCAGTAAGGGTATTCAATTAGGCCTGATATACCGATAAGGACTGAGGGAGGGCAATTGAGGAAGTTCAGGTTTCCTTTGGAAAAAGTGCTCGAGGTAAGAGAACTGCGGAAACTCATTGCCGAAGAGAAACTCGCGTGCTTGCTGGGTGAGATGTACAAAATTGAGAAAGACCTGGAGAATACCCGGGCAGTGGCTGCTGGGAACCAGGTATACCTGGGGGAGCAGATTTCAGGATGCTTGGATCTGGGCAAGGTGCAAGATGCCCTCGTGTTCAGGACAGAGGTAAACAACCAAATAAGTCAGATTGAAGATGCACTTTCCAAGAAGACGGTTGAGGTAAGACAAGCCCAGCAGGAGGTGATAACCAGGAACCAGGAGATGAAGGCGCTCCAGCGCCTCAAGGAAAAGCAGCTTGCCAACTACAAGGCCCTGTATTGGTGGGAACACAGCAAGCAAATGGATGAACTTGCAACCATGAGGTTCAACAACAGGGATGAGGTAAGGAGGTGATATGCAAGCCGATGGAAATGTGTGTAGGTGCCTGTAACGCGAAAGACCCAGGGACGGTTTCTCCCGGACCTGCGAGGAAGCACAATGGAAACAAAGTAGCAGCCCTTTCTGTAAGCGCGTTCAGCGCCATAATGGCCGGTTTTGCGGGTGGGTTTGCCCAAGCAAGGTCAGAGGCCGTGCCGGTGGATAGACAGTTTCCAGAAGGTTTGGAGGGCCTTCAGGTTTCTGCAACAGGGGTGGGCCCAATCCGGCAGGGGTTGCCTGGAACGTCAGTGCCAGTAGAGTTCAAGCTCGTAGCCGGGCCGTTCCAAGCAGACTTTGAGGCAGGATCAGGCATCGCCATGAGTGTGTTGCCCAATGGAGCCTCTATGGAACCTTCTGAACCGGGTGCAATGCTCTTCCATGGCGTTCTAGCGGCTGCTGGGGATGCAGTGCTTCCAGAATCACCGGTCGCATACGGCACTGCCAGAAGTGCAGATCCTGGCCTGTCTGGCTCTCAAGTGCACCAAACAAGTGATATGGCATGGGACAAAGGTCCCGGCCTGCAGGTAGCAGCTGGCTTCCCTCAGCCAGAAATCCTGTCCGGTCTGGATCAGGCTTCGCTGAACAGGCCTGTGATCTTTGAAGAAATGAAATCGCATCACCATGACACAGTGAGCGAGATTGTCTGGACTCAGTTCAAAGAGCTTGGATCTCAGATTCCCAGGGTTGATATAGAACAGGCCCCGCCCGGGGATGACGGGATTGTAGCCCGGAAAGCTGAGCCTGAGCCCGCCACGGCAGCAACTGTACAGCTTGAGCCCAACGGGTTTACACAGGAGCTTGAGCAGCTGTCTGGCAAGCCCGGAAAGAAGGATACTCCAGATGCATCACTGCCTGTATTTTCTCTCAAGATCCAAACCGAACAGGTTCAGGGCAGGGAGCTTAAGGCATCGGTACATGATGCCCAGGAAGTGGCCAGTACTTTGGCAGAAGCGGTCAAAGACGGTCTTCCCAAGACTGTGGAATTCAGGCTGGATCCTCCTGGCTTAGGCAAGCTGACGGTTGTGGTGTCCTCCAGGGGCGATGAAGTATGCGTTAAGTTCATTGCCTCTTCTTACGCGTCACACAACGTGCTGGCAAACTCGCAAGAAGCTCTTGCCCAAGCCTTGTCACAAAGGGGGCTGTCTCTTGCTGGGTTCTTTGTTGACCATGGCATGGCAGGCCAGGGGCATCAGCCGCGCTACGGGTCTGACTCACCGGGCAGGCCTGGCAAACCTGCTGCTTACGAAAGTGTTCAAGAGCAGCTTGTTATCGGAGAGGCGGTTCTTAGCTCAAGTGTATTAGATTACCGGGTATAGAGATGGAGGTGAGGTAGCATGCCGTTGACGGTTACGGGAACTCAAAACGCAGCAAGCGATACATGGGCCGGTCAGGCTCTGCGTCATGCAGGTTCCCTTGAGGATCAGTTCATGAAGATCCTGGTGACCCAACTCAAGTACCAGGATCCTATGGAGCCTATGGACGAGCGGGATTTCTTCGCTCAGATGGCCCAATTCTCCAGCGCTGCCCAAATGCAGAGCCTGAACGACAACATTTCCTGGCTGTGCAGCTATCTGATAGACAGCCACCTGGGAAAAAGCTTGTTGGAAGCAGCTACCCTTATAGGAAAGCACTTCGAAGCGGTGGTCCCGGATGGCACAGCTGCCGGAGTGATTGAAGGCGTAGGATTTTCTTCAGGCAGGTTGGTGGTTCTCAGCGGTGGGCGGGAGTTCCCGGTTGACAGCTTGATTTGGATTGGAGGGGCTGCTGATGAGAGTGAGTAACAACAGGGTAACCCCTTCCAGTATGCAAACTGCCCTTGAGCGGAAGCACTCCAGGGCTGCTGGCAGCAAGGGAGCTTTTCTGGAAACGCTCAGACAAGCTAAGGTCACTTTCTCCAAACATGCAGAGCAAAGGCTCCGTGCATGGAAAGAGGCAGACAAGGATGGCCTTATCGGAGAACTCAACAGCGCCATGGACCTTGCCCAAGCTAAGGGAGCCAGGTCGACCCTGGTATTGATGAAAGGTGTAGCTTTTGTAGTTGCACCGCAGAGCCGGACGGTTGTTACCGTAATTCCGGAAGACAGGATGAAGCACAACCTGTTTACTTCGATTGACAGTGCAGTGCTTGTGGACAAGTAGCATAGGTTCCGGGCCGGACCCTTTCAGGGAGGCCATGCGTTTTCGACCGACGGAGAAAACGCCGGAACCCAATCACAAAGAAAGGGGTGCATCCAAAGATGATGCGTTCATTGTTCAGCGCTGTTTCTGGACTTAGGACTCACCAGACGCGCATGGACGTAATTGGGAACAACATAGCTAATGTGAATACTCCCGGGTTCAAGTCGAGCCGGGTGACGTTTCAAGAGGTGTTCAGCCAGACTCTCAGGGGGGCGAGTTCGCCTTCAGGTCAATCACAGACTGAACGGGGCGGCACTAATCCCATGCAGGTCGGGCTCGGCGTCAGTATAGGAAGCATTGATACCATCCACACGCCAGGAAACTTGCAGCCTACATCGCGTCCGACTGACCTGGCTATAGAAGGCAATGGGTTTTTCGTAGTGCGGGATGGCCAGACCATGGCATACACCAGGGTTGGCAACTTCTCCCTGGATGCAGACGGCATACTTGTAGACTCTGAGGGACGGAAAGTGATGGGCTGGGCTGCGGACGCAGATGGAAACCTGCCGGCTAACCGGGGGGCAACTAATCTGGAACCACTACAAGTAGAGATTGGAGAAGAGATGACGGCACAGCCAACCACCCAAATGGAGTGGATCAAGAATCTGGATGCAGAAGCGGAAGTAGGCTTCGTCAAGACTGCATCCATTACCGTTTACGATTCCCTGGGGAAGGCACATAGCATACAAGTTGACTTCGAGAAAACCGGTACAAATACGTGGACTTGGCAAGCTTCGCTTCCAGATGGCAGCACTGCAGGGCCAGGGACCATTACTTTCAATACTGACGGCCGTCTTGACAGTGTCGATGCGGATGAGTTCAGTTTTGACCCTGACGGGGCCGATACCGTGACGGTGACCATGGATTTCAGCAGACTGACCCAGGTTGCAGGGTCTTCAACAGTCGAGTCAGGCCCAACTGACGGGTGGCCGGCAGGTACCCTGGAATCTTTCAGTTTTGACGCTAACGGGGTCATCACAGGATTCTACTCTAACGGCAGAATCCAGATATTGGGTCAAGTTGCCGTTGCACACTTCCGAAACCCTTCAGGGCTGATTAAGACAGGTAAGAATCTCTACATTGAATCAAATAACTCAGGAACGGCTGACCCAGGAACTGCAGGAACAGGCGGAAGGGGTACTATCGCACCTTCGGCACTGGAAATGTCCAGCGTTGATCTAGCCGAAGAGTTTACCCAGATGATCATCACCCAAAGAGGATTTCAGGCTAACTCAAGGGTTATTACCGTGTCAGATGAGATTCTACAGGAACTTGTGAATCTAAAGAGATAGTTACGAGGTGAACATAGATGGATAGGGCGTCTGTAGTCGGAATAGTGTCAGGCTTCATCCTGTTGATATGGGGTATGATGAATGGCGGGAATCTCACGATCTTCTGGGATTTCTCCTCGGTGTTGATCACTATTGGAGGTACCCTTACTGCCACCCTAATCAGCTATCGTCTGAGCACTTTCCTTGAAGTCATGTCGATTGCAAAGAACGCCTTTGTAACTGATGAACAGGATCTTTCTGAGACAATAAACACAATAGTGCGGTTCGCAGACAAAGCAAGACGCGAGGGGCTCCTGGTGCTTGATGAAGATGCAGACGCCCTCGATGACCCATTCCTGCAAAAGGGAATCAGGCTGGTGGTTGACGGTACTACGCCTGAACTGGTGAGGAACATCCTCGAAACTGAACTGGCGTTCATCGCCCAGCGGCACAAGACGGGGCAGAGCCTGTTTGAGACCATGGGGGCCTTTGCGCCTGCCTTCGGAATGCTTGGCACTTTGATAGGGCTTATTCAGATGTTGATCAATCTCGACACGCCTGATGCAATTGGTCCCGGTATGGCTGTAGCCCTTGTGACTACTTTCTACGGCTCGGTTCTCGCTAATATGGTCTGTCTTCCCATAGCCAACAAACTGAAGAACAAGAGTGCCGGGGAGATCTTCAGGAAAGAAGCAGTGATTGAAGGTGTGCTGTCTATCCAGGCCGGGGATAACCCAAGGATTGTTCAGGAGAAACTCAAGTCCTTTGTGGCACCCAAGAAGAGGGAAGAGATACGTATGCCGTCACGGCTAAGGGAGGTGGCAGGCAGTGAGATTCCGCTCGATGTCAGATGATGACCAGCCACGTAGTGCTCCCTGGATGAATACATACGCTGACATGGTGACCTTGCTCTTGTGTTTCTTTGTACTGCTGTTCTCAATGTCGAGAGTTGAGATGGACAGGTTCAGGGCTGCTATATCATCGTTTCAGGGAGCCTTGGGAATAATGGACGGCGCTATCACTCCTTCACTGCCTCCCTCTGATGAGTTTTTTGATCCAGAGGAGCTACAGGCTCAACTTCTGGCCCAGGAAATGGCAGTGATGAGGGCCATGGCAGCAGAATTCGAAGAAGAACTGGCCGGTCTAGGGTTGAGTGACAAGGTAACTGTGGAACTTGAGGAGCGGGGGGTAGTTTTCAGGCTGGCAGACACAGTGTTGTTTGATATTGGGAAGGATGAGTTGCGCCCAGAAGCAAGGGAAGTACTTCTTAAAGTGGGGCAGCTCCTGAGCCAGCTGAAGAACTCTATCCGCGTGGAAGGCCACACTGACAACTGGCCAATAAGTACGCCGAGATTTCCTTCAAACTGGGAACTATCGACAGGGCGGGCCACAAGCGTTGTGAGATTCTTGATCGAAGAAGCTAACATGGATCCCCGCCAGCTCCAAGCAGCAGGGTATGGCGAGTATCATCCCATCGATGACAACGACACAGCCGAAGGCAGACAGAGGAACCGCAGGGTGGACGTGATTATTCTAAGGCCGTCCCTGTCCTTGGCTGAGCCGCAGTAGGAAAGTTGGGGGTGTGTTGAACGTGAGAAAGTGGATATGGGTAGCAGTGATTGTCGTAGTATCCCTGGCCGTAGGGTATACAGTGGCTGCAAGGGCATGGGGGCTGCCCGGGGCGCAGCTGGGTAATGGCCAGGAGAGAAAAACTGAAACGGGGTTGGTGTGCTCCTTGGGGCAGTTCATAACCAACCTGAAGGATTCTGGCAGGTACATAAGGATTACCCTTGATCTTCAGGCCATAGACAAGGACAGTCTTGACCAACTCACAGCAAGATATTCAGAACTTAAGACAGACATCTACGCCCTGCTTCGTTCCAAGCATTATGAAGAACTGACCGGCGAGGAAGGGCTGCGCAATCTGCAAAAGGCTGTTCTAGAAAGAATAGAGGTCAAGTGCCCGGGTATGGCCAGGGCGGTGTTTTTCACCGAGTTTATCATTCAATAACGTGGATTGGGAAAGGGGTGATCTGATTTGGCTCTCACGCAGAAAGAAATTGAAGAACTTATCAATTCAATGATTGGACAAGGCACAGAGGATGACAGGGCTAAAGTGGTTAAACCAAGGCTGCGTGTATATGATTTCAAGCGGCCTGACAAGTTCTCAAAAGACCACTTGCGCGGCGTCCAGCTCCTGTTCGACAACTTCTGCAGGCTGGTTACGTCTTATTTTTCAGGGCTTTTCAGGCTTGCAATCCACTCTAACGTGGTATCAGTCGATCAGGTTACTTATGAGGAGTTCTCAGCCAACCTCGCTAACCCTTGTTCAGTGGCAGTGGTAGACTGGGAGCCCCTTTCTTCAAATATGCTTGTCAATTTCAGCCCTCAGATTGCCCTTCAAATGGTGGACAGGCTGTGCGGGGGGGCTGGAAACACTACAGTTGTGTCAAGAGCCCTGACTGAGATTGAAACTGCTGTGCTAAGGCGTGTAGCAGAAACCATGGCCGACCTCCTTGCCACTGCACTCAAAGAGTTCAATATTGAAGGGCATAAGCTTTCTGTGTCGGCGATAGAAGTGAACCCCTTGTTTGTACAGCAGGCAATGGCCCCCAATGAGATTGTGATGTCAGTGACCATCGATGTGAAATTCGGGGTTCAGTCGGGCAGCATAGAATTCTGTCTTCCATACGACTTGCTCGAACCGGTCTTGCCGGTGCTGTCAGCCCATCGCTGGTTTTCAAAGAAAGATGACCCTGGCAACGGGAAGAGCAACGCCAACGTTGCGTCAGCTATTCACACTGTCGAGATTCCCATATCCTGCCGGCTTGGGGAAAGCACCCTGACGATGAAGGATGTGATGTCGCTCAAGCCAGGGGATGTTATTGAACTAAACGTACGTACAAGCGATTACACTACCTTGCACCTTTTGGGTAAGCCCAAGTTCAACGTCGAAGTCGGACGGATAGGTTCGAGACTGGCAGTGAGGATTGTTTCGCGAAGGGAAGACAATGGTGAGGAGTTGATTTAGTAGTGAGAAATGAGAACCTTAGCCAAGAAGAAATTGAACAGCTGTTGCAAGAAGCCGGGCAGGCGGCTGACGAAGAACACAATGCAGAGGGACAAATCGCAGGAGATGTCCTAGCGCAAACTCTAGCAGAAGACGTTCCCGAAGACATTGCAGGAAAAGAAGCCCAAGAAACCGTTCTAGATGATAAGCAGGAAGATGTGCTTGCTGATGATGATACAGGGACAGCTGAACCGGGTGAACCGGCGAAGCCCGGTGAATCACCGGAAACTGCTCAACCTTCAATCCGGTTGGCAGAATTTGAAGAATTCCGGATGGAGCCGGCTTCTGAAAAACCCATCTCGGACATTGGCGTGTTAATGGACATTCCGCTGTCAATCAGTGTTGAACTGGGGAAATCCAAGTGTTACGTGAAAGACCTGCTCAATCTCACAGCCGGTTCAATTGTCGAGTTGGACAGGCTTGCCGGGGATCCTGTTGATATCCTGGTCAACGGCAAACTGTTTGCAAAAGGCGAAGTTGTGGTAATAGATGAGAATTTTGGAGTAAGAATCCAGGAAGTCTTGGGTAAAGACAAAAGCAGATAGCGCATGAATCCCAAGGCTTAGGCAGGTAACCAGGCGGTTGGGCAGATAGAGACAAACAAGAGGGGGGGCCCGCCGGTTTTCCGGCACTGGTATGAACTCGTATTCCTTAGTTTCAGAAGTCCTAAAGGTAGCCGGGTTTCTGGGCTTGATGATCGTATGTGCAATCATAACAGTTCGTTTGTGGAACCGCCGCTTCAGGCCAGGCGGCCCAATGGCTTATCTTCAAGTAATGGATTACGTGGCGTTAAGCAGGGAATGTATGGTCTGCATGGTCAGGGCAGGCCGATCCATCCTGGTCTTAGGCTTAACCGGTCACAACATATCCCTTCTCAAAGAATTCTCACAATCCGAGATTGATGATTTATCCGTTTTGCAAGTCAGCGCTGGTTCTGAACCTGGAACCGCAGGCGGCTTTCTCGCCGAACTCAAGAGGCAGATTTCAGAACGTTCCAAGCGGTTTAGTTCGAACAAGATGATTGCCGTTTTGCTCCTGGGGACACTGCTGGCTGCATGCTTGCCAGACTATGCTTTGGCAGCCCCCGAGAACATTATCCCCAACATCGATATAAGGATCGATGGTGAAACAGGGCAAGGCGGGCTGCTAAACGCGGTTGGCATTCTGGCAGTGCTGACAGTATTGGCCCTGGCCCCTGCAATACTTATTCTGACCACGTCGTTTACAAGGATAGTCATAGTGTTTTCATTCTTGCGAACAGGCCTGGGAACCCAGCAAACGCCACCCAACCAGGTACTTATAGGACTTGCCCTGTTGCTTACGTTCTTTATAATGGCTCCCACCTGGAACCAGGTTAACCAGCTTGCCATCGCGCCTTACACGGATGGCACTCTGACCGCCCAGGAAGCCATTTCCTTGGGGCAGGGGCCTCTCAAGCAGTTTATGTTGAGGCAGACAAGGGAAAAGGACCTTGCGCTGTTTGTCGAATTAGCGCGGGAAGGGGAAGCATATTCCCCTGAAGATCTGCCGCTGGTCCAGGTTGTTCCTGCGTTTGCAATGTCTGAACTCAAGACTGCCTTCGAAATGGGTTTCATATTATACTTGCCTTTCCTGGTTATCGACATGGTCGTAGCTTCAACACTGATGTCAATGGGCATGTTGATGCTTCCGCCTGTGCTAATCTCTTTGCCATTTAAGCTCTTGCTGTTCGTGTTGGTGGACGGTTGGGGGCTGGTTACAAGGTCATTGATAGGAAGTTTCAGGTAGGGCAAAGGCAGCAAGCAACAATCAGGCGGGTTAGGGGGAATAACAGTGAGTCTGGATCAAGTGATTTCAATCGGGAAGGAAACCTTAGGGATAACTCTTCTGGTCGCCATGCCCTGCCTGGCTATTTCGATTACCGTTGGGTTGCTTGTATCCATATTCCAGGCAACCACTCAAATTCATGATCAGACCTTGAGTTTCGTGCCGAAGATAGTTGCGGTTATGGTGACTCTGATGTTGTTCGGCGGATGGATGCTGAAGACCCTGATGGATTTTACTCTGAGGCTCATAGAGCAGCTACCTGGCCTTATCTGACGGTGAGGAGGAAGAATGGTTGGAAGTCTGGCTTGAGGCAATTATCCCGTTACTGCTGATTACCCTTCGCATTACAGGGTTCATAGTGGCAGCTCCTATCACCGGGAGCAGGTACATACCAGGACTCATAAAGGGGACGGTATCCCTTCTCCTGGGGTATATCCTATGGCCGGTGGTGCCCGTAAGTACTGTCCCGGATACACTGGGAGGGTTTGTAGGTTCAGCAGTGATCGAGGTTGCCGTAGGCCTGATTCTGGGGTTTTGCGGGACGATCATCATATCTGGCATTGAGACAGCCGGATATCTAGTTGACATGAAGATCGGGTTCGGCATGGCAAACGTAGTCAACCCGCACTATGGGCAAGCTTCTCCCATCCTCGGAATATTCAAGTACTTGCTCATAATGCTGATTTTCCTTGGAATTGACGGCCACCACATGCTCATTAAGGCGCTGTACCGTTCTTTTGAACTGGTGCCGGCCGGGACTGCTGCCATCCCGGGGCAGTGGGCCCAAATAGGGCTTGGGGCGGGAGCGGAAATGCTTAAGATCGCCCTGGTGCTGTCGTGCCCTGTCTGGGCTGCTACCATGATCGTTGATTTTGGGCTGGGTGTTATTGCCCGGACCGTGCCCCAGCTAAACGTGTTTGTTGTGGGAATCCCAATGAAGACCCTTGTGGGCCTTGGGATTCTGTCAGGTTCAGTGGCTTTCTATGGAGTGTTCGCCAACGAGATTACCCTTTCCATACAAAGTATTATGGAAAGCCTGTCAGGAGTTATGGGCAGATGACTAGGTACCATGAAATCGACCTACAGCTGTTTGCTCAAGAGAAGGAGCTACCAGCAACCCCAAGGCGGCGCCAGCTTGCCAGGGAGAGGGGTCAGGTGTTCTCAAGCCAGGATCTTACCTCGGCTGTGAGCATTCTTGTTGTTGTGCTTACCCTCAGGTTTACATTGAAATCCAGCGCAGGGGTTGTGGCGGAAAAGTCATCCCGCATTTGGGCATCCACGCCCACAGGGACACCGGATGTTGGATGGGCCTTAGTGGTTATGAACGATGTGCTTATTACATGGATTCTGGCCATATTTCCCGTTATGGCAGCTGCGGTTGTATCAGGCGCAGGTACGTCCATGTTACAGGTAGGCTTCATGGTAAAGCCTGAATTGCTGGCTCCGGACTTAAAGAGGCTTAATCCTTTAGAAGGCTTCAAGCGGATCTTTTCGAGAAGGTCTTTGCAGACATTGCTCAAGTCCCTTGCAAAGATCGTGTTTACCGGTTTGGTGGTTTGGAACACGGTCAAGTCTGAGTGGTCCCAGCTGTCTGCTCTTATGATCACTGACTTGGCCCACTCGGTTTCCACATTGACCCGATTGATTGGGAAGATTTTGCTCAATTCGAGTGTACTGTTGGTAGCTATAGGTGTTGCTGATTACGTGTACCAATGGTGGGAGTACGAAAAGAGCCTGAGAATGACCGTCCAGGAACTCAAAGAGGAAATCAAGGATACCGAGGGCAAGCCTGAGGTGCGGCAGGCCATCCGCCGGAGGCAGCGGCAGATATCAATGAGGCGGATGATGCAAGATGTCCCCACAGCCGATGTAGTCCTGACTAACCCCACTCACTATGCTGTTGCGCTCAAGTACAACATGGAGGAAGACAACGCGCCTAAGGTGGTTGCCAAGGGCCTTGATGAACTGGCTTTGAGGATACGGGCTGTTGCAGAAGAACACAAGGTACATGTAGTCGAAGATCCACCTCTGGCTCAGGCACTTTACCATGCAGTTGACATCGGGGAAGAAATACCTGAAGAACTATACCAAGCCGTGGCACAAGTCTTGGCGTACGTATACCGGCTGTCTGGCAGGATGCCTTTGGAGGGAGCTTGATGTTTGGTAAGGCGAGAAGCAGTATAGTATCTGTATTAGTAGTGTTAATAGTGGCAATGATGATAGTGCCTCTCCCGCCGGGAATGCTGGATATCCTGATTGCAGCAAATTTCAGCATCTCTATAGCCATACTTTTGCTCACCATGTACACAAAAGAGCCCCTTGAATTCTCGGTGTTCCCGTCTTTGCTGCTCATAATGACTTTGTTCCGCTTGGCAATCAACGTATCTTCAACAAGATTAATCTTGCTGCAGTACAATGCAGGCCGCATCATCGAAGCTTTCGGCCAATTCGTAGTCGGCGGCAACGAAGTCGTGGGGCTCGTGGTCTTCCTAATCCTTGTAATCATCCAGTTTGTGGTGATTACAAGAGGTGCTGAAAGAGTTGCTGAAGTAGCTGCACGGTTTACCCTGGATGCTATGCCAGGCAAGCAGATGTCGATCGATGCAGATCTAAATGCAGGCCTTATAACCGAAGAAGAAGCCAGGGAACGCAGGCGGGCGGTGGAACAAGAAGCTGACTTCTACGGGGCCATGGACGGCGCTTCCAAATTTGTGAAGGGTGACGCCATAGCCGCGCTGATAATCACTGTAGTCAACCTTCTAGGCGGGTTTGGTGTCGGCATGTTGCAGCATGGGTTACCCGCAGCCGAGGCATGGCACAAATATGCGCTGCTTACTGTTGGAAACGGCTTGGTGTGCCAGCTGCCTGCACTGATTATCTCTACCGCCACGGGAATCATCGTTACCCGGAGCGCATCACGTGAAAACCTGGGTGTTGATGTCTTCAGCCAGATTACCCTGTCACCCAGGGTACTTGGGATTACAGGCTGGGCACTTGTTGTGCTGGCGCTGGTACCAGGGCTGCCAAAGGCGGCTTTTCTCTCATTGGGAGGAGCTTGGCTGTTGCTGAGCAGGTCAGCGGGGCAAGCCCAGATCGCCAGGGAAGCTGCGGCACGGGAGGAAGCTTACAGAAAGGAACTGGAAGAGCAAAAACGGCCTGAAGCTGCGTCAAACCTGGTAAAGGTGGATCCCCTTGAGATTGAGTTCGGGCTGGCTTTGCTGCCTATTGCAGATCCCTCTCAGGGTGGCGATTTGATGGACAGGATCGTCATGGTGAGAAGGCAGCTTGCGTCTGAGCTGGGCGTTGTCATTCCTGTTGTGAGAGTGAGGGACAATTTTGCCGGATTAGGCCCCAATGAATACCGCATTAACCTGCGAGGGGTGGAGATCGGCTCAGGCGAGATATACCCTGACAGGCTTATGGCTATTGAGGGCACGCCTTCAGATGCAGAACTGCAAGGCATTCCAGGCAAAGAGCCTGCCTTTGGGCTGGACGTCATCTGGGTAACTAAAACTCAAAGGGAAGAAGCGGAAACACGTGGCTACACAGTAATCGAAGCTTCCGCCGTATTAGCTACCCACCTCACAGAAGTGCTGAGGAAGAACGCCCACTCGCTGCTTACACGCCAGGAGACCCATCGTCTTATAGAACTGGTCAAGTCAGAAGACGCCTCATGCGTTGAAGAAGCTATCCCCGATCTGGTTTCCATAGGCGAGGTCCAGAAAGTGCTTCAGAATCTTCTAAAGGAAGGTGTGCCAATCAGAGACCTTGTCACGATAATGGAAAGCATAGCTGACGCAGCAAAGATATCAAGAGATCCAGACTATCTCACCATGCGTGTCAGGGAAAGCCTATCCAGGCTGATAACCCAGACTGCAGGGCTTGACAAGGGCCCTTTTCCAGTTGCCACACTTGACCCGGCGTTGGAACAAGAGTTGCTGGAGGCTACAAGGCCTAGTGACAGGGGTACTTTCGTGGCGTTGCCTGCAGAACGGCTTACTCAAATAATGCAAGCAGTATCCACGGGTATGAATGAGGTTGCCCCGAAGGCACCTAAGCCTGTACTTCTGACATCTGCCGCTTGCCGCAGCCAAATGTACGAAATCGCATCCCGGATTGTGCCTGAGATCAGTGTGGTGGCTTATGAAGAGTTGGATTACCGGGCCAATATTGAAGCGGTTAAGGTGATTAGCGTTGACTGAATACAAACAGAAAAGACACGATTTCCGGAGCGATTCAAGCTACCTGTTCTTGTTCAGGAAGCTTGGGGAAGGGCAAGCTACAGAGGCCCATGAATGGCACAGGTCCTCGACGCTTAACCTCTCGGCCGGCGGTGCTGCCATCTTTGCAGGCAATGAGAAACTGGCGCCTGGGGATTTCATAGAATTCCAATTGGTTATTCCCGGCGGGCCGGTGTTCGGTATTGCACAAGTTGTGAGAATCCTTGACTCTGGGGGCCCGTCAGACGCGGTGGGCATTAGTCTCGTATCAGTGGCCCCACGGGATAGAGACAGAATAGCAAGAATTGTCCTTGCAGACGGATTGGAGAATCGCCATGGCAAACACAAGAAACACCGGACAGAATAGAATAGAAGCTCTCTGGCGCGATTACAAAGCTTTTCAGGACAAGCACGCCAGGGATGCCTTAATAACCCATTACGCTCCTCTGGTCAAGTATGTGGCAGGAAGGGTGGCCATAAACCTGCCCAAGAACGTAGAAGAAGGCGACCTGATAGGTTTCGGTAGCCTGGGACTGTTGGATGCAATGGAGAGGTTTGATCCTGGACGGGGGGTTAAATTCGAAACATATGCCATTGCCAGGATACGGGGTTCTATGATAGACGGGCTCCGGTCAATGGATTGGGTACCGGTGTCAGTGCGACACAGAAACAGGCGGATTGAAGAGACTATAAGAGATCTTGAAAACCGGTTGGGACGGTCAGCTACAGATGCTGAAGTAGCTGAGGAGCTGGGTATAACAATCGAAGAGTACAGCAAACGCATCCAGGATATGTCTTCCAGTGCAATACTGTCTTTGGAAGATCTTTGGGCCAGGCCGGGGGACACTGAAAACTCCCTTAGGACTCCTGAAATAAGAGACGACAAAGCCCGCGACCCTCTCGACGAAGCTGAATGGACGCTCAGAAAAGAAACCCTTGCCAAGTCCATTGCAAGGTTGCCTGAGCGAGAGAGATTGGTTGTCACACTTTATTATTACGAAGGTCTTACGGTCAAAGAAATTGCCAAAATCATGGGAGTGTCCCCGTCTAGAATCTCCCAGCTCCATACGAAAGCCGTGGCCCGGCTCAGAGGTGTGTTTTCCAGCAGCAATCTTGATTAGTTCGTACCGGGGGTTTAGGCATGGAAAATCGAAATCGTATGGAAATATCAATTTCAGGAGACAGGATGTCTGCCTTCTTATCCCTCCCAGAGGATGGTACCTGGGAACTATCCCAAATAAAGCGGGCTCTCAATGCCAAGGGCGTTGTGTTTGGGATTTCTGATGCGGCAATCCGCTCGTGCATTTCCGGAAAAAGAAACCAACCTTATCAAGTAGCATGGGGCCTTTCGCCTCCAGGCGGGAAAGATCCGGTAAGGCCTAAGCTAGTGTTTAACTTCGGCCATTCAAGGGGAAAGCCCCCTGACACACTTAGTGCCCGGCCGGGCTTCAGGGATGAATGGAACAAACTCACATCCAGGGGATTTGTTCGGGAAAAGGGTATCCTGGCGTTTGTGCGAAACCTTGACAGGTGCGGTTTTGCTATCACCGTTACAGGAGAGAAGGTTCCTTACTTCGGCCATGAACCGGTACTCAAGTGTAGCAGCAATGCCAGGGTGTCTGAAGATGGCAGGTATATCGTGGCGGTAAAGCCTGGTATCCCGTACGTGGAAAGCAATGGGGTTGGAGTCTTGTGTTCCATTACCATTAACGGGGATATCGGCCCTGAGACAGGAGACATAACGTTCCCTGGAGACCTTACGGTAAGGGGCGATATCTTACAAGGGTTTAAGGTGTCTACCTGGGGTTCACTTGTGATCACAGGCAACTTGTATGGTTCGGCTACCTCTGCCAGGAGTATAACAGTGGAAGGCGGCATAAATGCCCCCGGCGAAATCGTGGCGTCAGGAGAGAGCATCACTGCAAGGTATTGCGAGAATTCAGTGGTCAGGGCTGTGGGCAACATACTCATTACAGATGCTGTGATGCACAGTATCATTGAAACCGAGCAAGCGCTCATGGCCAGCCAGGATAGCGGGAGGATTGTAGGCGGGTTGGCCATTGCCAAGGCAGGAGTGTCCACTCATTCTGCCGGGTCTGCCATGGGCATCCCGACTGTGTTCGAAATAGGAGTAAGCCCCAAATTGCGTAAGAGGTGCGAAACGCTCAAGCGACAGGTGGCTTCAGTCCGGGCAGAACTCCAAAGGGTTAAACATGCAGGCTTGCGCCGGGCAGGTCAGGACGGACATGAGTTTGACAACCTGCGGCTTCAAAGAATGAGGACCTATTACGAAGATAGGGAAAAGGAGCTCGGCGACCTTCTGGACAATATAATTGATACCATCGCCAAGTCCAAAGGCGGGTATTTTGTAGCACAGCATGTGTTGCCAGGTACCAAGGTTCTGATGGGGCTGAGCGAGATAGGTTTCGATTACCCTGAACAGGGAGTCCATATTGGAGGGAAGCTTGGTGAAACCGATTGATGCCGTGACAAGCTTGCCTAGATCGCCTGACGTAGCCAGGTTGGCAGATACGGCTGCAAAGCAAGGAGATATACGGTCCCACCTGCAGACGGTTTCATTTTCCAACGAGATATCCGAAAGGGCCAGGAGCGTGGCCCAGAGCCATAAGTCTGAAAAAGCGCAGTTCGACCCCGGTTCCGGCGGGGGCGGGGCTTTGGGTGGCGACAGCATGTCACGCAAAAGCCGGAAGCGCAAATACGGCGATGGCAGTTCCAAGGAATCCCCCCATCCTTCAAAGGGACAAATTGTAGACATACATGGCGCATAGTCGCTCAGAATGTGATATACTACCTGAGGTTAAAATCAAAACACACGCCATCATAATACCGTGGTGCTTACTCTAGAGGGCCCCTATGTGATGGCGGCGGACAAACCACGGAGGTGTATATCACATTGTCAGTCGTTACAATGAAACAACTACTTGAAGCCGGTGTGCATTTCGGCCACCAGACACGCCGGTGGAACCCCAAGATGAAACCTTATATCTTCATTGAACGCAATGGCATCTACATTATAGACCTGCAGAAAACCGTTCGAATGATAGAAGAAGCTTACGATTTTCTCAGGAACACTGCTATGGCAGGAGGGCGCGTGCTGTTTGTGGGCACAAAAAAGCAGGCCCAGGAAGCTGTGGAGGCTGAAGCAACCAGGTGCGGCGAGTTCTACGTGAACAAGAGGTGGCTGGGAGGCACCCTGACCAATTTCGGCACCATCCAGAAACGGATCGAAAAACTCTTGGAACTTGAGGAATGGGAGAGCACAGGTTATTTCGACAGGCTAACCAAGAAAGAAGTGGCTGTTCTGCTTAAGGAAAAAGAAAGGCTTGAAAAGCATTTCAGCGGGATTAAGGGGATGCGGAGCCTTCCCGATGCGTTGTTTGTGGTGGATCCCAGAAAAGAGAGGATTGCAACCCTCGAAGCACGGCGCCTTGGCATTCCTGTGGTAGCTATAGTTGACACAAACTGCGATCCTGACGAAGTCGACTACGTCATACCAGGAAATGACGACGCTATACGTTCTGTAAGGCTGATTTGTTCCAAGATGGCTGATGCAATTCTTGAAGGCAAGCAAGGAGTCCAGGTGCAAGGAGAGTGAGTGTTGTGGCTGAGATTACTGTCGACATGATCAAAGAACTGCGCGCAAGAACAGGCGCGGGCATGATGGATTGTAAGCGGGCGCTTGAGGAAGCCGGCGGAGACATGGAGAAGGCAGTGGATATCCTAAGGAAGAAGGGCCTTGCCCAGGCTGCAAAGAGAGCAAGCCGTGCGGCTGAACAAGGCCTGGTGGTGTCCTATATCCATCATAACAACCGGGTCGGGGTACTTCTTGAGCTCAAGTGCGAAACCGACTTTGTCGCCAGGACCGATGAATTCCAAGAATTGGCCAGAAATATTGCCATGCACATTGCTATGGCCAATCCCCAGTACGTATCCAGGGACCAGATTCCGCAAGAAGTCATCGACCATGAGGTCAGCATTGAAAAGGAAAAAGCTAAAGCTGAAGGCAAGCCTGAAGCAGTACTGGACAGAATTGTTGAGGGTAGGATGGGTAAGTTCTACGAAAGCGTTACTCTGCTGGACCAGCCTTTCATTAAGGACGATTCTAAGAAAATTGCTGACCTCATTAACGAGACAATTGCCCGGACAGGGGAGAACATTGTCGTTGGACGTTTTGCCAGGTTTGAACTGGGAGGACAGTGAGATCCTGTGAAACAGCATAGCGATGGTCTACAGTGTAAGTACAAGAGAGTTGTCCTTAAACTTTCAGGCGAAGCGTTTGCAGGCCCTAGGGGTTTCGGGCTCGACCTGAATGTTGTAGATTCAATAGCCAGGCAGATAAGGGACGTTGCAGCAATGGGAGTGCAGATGTCCATAGTGGTAGGAGGTGGCAACTTTTGGCGGGGAGCCAAGGGTGAACGAGAGGGAATGGACAGGGCCACCTCTGACTATATCGGCATGCTTGCTACTGTAATCAACGGCATGGCCCTTCAAGAAAGACTTGAGAAACTTGGGCTGGAAACCCGGCTTATGACCGCAATTGACATGAGGGAGGTTGCCGAACCGTATATCAGGCGTAAAGCCATCCATCACCTTAACAATGGCAGGATTGTGATTTTTGGGGCAGGTTCTGGCAACCCCTACTTCACAACTGATACAACTGCAGCACTTAGGGCCGCAGAAATCGGCGCTGAAGCCATTCTCATGGGTAAGCAGGGCACTGATGGTGTCTACGATTCAGATCCGAACAAGAATCCAGACGCGAAAAAATACGAACAGCTGGATTACCTTGAAGTTATATACAAGCGGCTCCGGGTCATGGATGCCACAGCTACGACCCTATGCATGGATAACGGTATCCCTCTTATTGTGTTTGACCTGGATGTATATGGTAACATAGAGAGAGCCGTAATGGGAGAGAAAGTCGGAACCATCGTGGGGAGGGAAAAAGATGGATGAGAAAACCCTGATGACCCAAGTGGAAGATAGGATGAAGAAAGTAATCGAGTCGTACAAGAAAGATTTGGCCTCAATGAGGGCAGGGCGTGCAACACCTTTGTTGCTGGAAAGAGTGCTCGCAGACTACTATGGAGTTCCGACCCCGGTAAACCAGGTGGCATCAATAGGCGTTGCTCCTCCCAGAACCCTTGTCATCCAGCCTTGGGACAAGAACCTCCTGGGGAACATAGAGAAGGCAATCCAGAGATCAGACTTGGGTGCAATGCCTGTGAACGATGGCAACGTGATCAGAGTCACAATTCCACCTCTTTCAGGCGACAGGCGCCGTGAGCTCATTAAGGCTTTGAAAAAGGACTCAGAAGCCCAAAAAGTGTCTTTACGTAATATAAGGCGTTCAGCTATGGATGAAATCAAACAAGCTGAAAAGGACAAGGAGATTTCAGAAGACTTGTCCAGACGCATCCAGGAAAAGGTGCAGAAACTTACAGGCGAATATATAAAGCTCGTAGACGATATTACATCTGCAAAAGAGGCAGAGGTAATGGAGGTTTGAACGAGAGGAATATAAACCGAAGCGAAGAGTACTGGCTTGCCAAGGCGCGTGCAGGCCGCATCCCGGTTCACGTTGGAATCATCATGGACGGAAACGGACGTTGGGCCCAAAGGAGAGGGCTTAAACGGCATGAGGGGCACAGGGCTGGAGTGCAGACTATTAACCGGTGCCTTCCTGCAGTGATAAAACTTGGGATCCGGCACTGCACGCTGTTTGTATTTTCAACTGAGAACTGGAAACGGCCCCAGGAAGAAATACAGTTCCTTTTCGGGCTTATAACAGACTATTGCCGTAAGCACAAGGATGAACTCATAGAGCACGGGGTACAGGTTATTCCAATAGGCAGGTGGAAGCAACTACCTGCTTCAGCAGTTCGTTCAATTGAATCGGTGGTAAGGGATACGAGTGAAGGTTCCCGGCTCAAGTTGTACCTGGCGATAAATTACGGGGGCAGGCAGGAAATCCTCGATGCTGCCGCCCGGCTGGCTAAGCGGCTGGTTTCAAAGGGACAGGCTGGCTTTGACGGTATTACCCAGGAGGATTTCGCTGACTGCCTCTACACAAGGGGAATCCCGGACCCAGACCTGATCATAAGGACTTCAGGGGAGAAAAGGATTTCCAACTTCCTCTTGTGGCAGGGGGCTTACTCGGAGCTAGTGTTTACAGATGTGCTTTGGCCTGACTTTGAGCCTGTGGATCTTTACAAGGCTGTTGTAGAGTATTCTTCACGCAGTCGCAGATTCGGCGATGTTACCGATAGAAGAGGATGAGGCAGCATTGCTCAAGCAAAGGACCTTATCGGCGCTTGTGTTTGCACCCTTGGTAGTGGGTGCTTGCTTCATGGGCGGTGCAGTCTTCCTGGGCTTCATTCTTGTGATCGGCGGATTCTGTGCCTGGGAGTATCGTAGGATGGTGGCCGGGACAGGTATTAATTTGAGCGTCATATTCATACCGTTATGTGCGGCAGTTGCGCTGGCGGGGCTTTCAAACCGGCTCGATTGGTTCGTTGCCTCAATCATCAGCGGTTCACTTATCGTATTGGCAACGTCGATCAGGCAAGGCATGCTTGACACTGTTTTCGGAGTAAGCGGAGTGATTTATGTAGGCGCGCTCCTGGGTGCCCTGGGTTTGCTCAGGATGCAGCCTGACGGCCGTGAGTGGTGCTTTTTTGTGTTGTTTATCACGTGGGCTAACGATATGGGTGCCTATTTCGGCGGGCGGGCTTTCGGCAAGCGGAAACTTGCGCCTGCGATAAGTCCAGGCAAGTCATGGGAAGGGGCGGCGTTCGGCCTGGGCAGCGGTGTTGTAACCGGTGCTGCCTTAAGTTCATGGGTAGGGTTAAACCTGGCCGGAGGCGCCCTTGCAGGGGCATTTCTCGCATTGATGGCACAGGTGGGAGACCTTGTTGAATCTAAGTTCAAACGGTACTGCAAGGTCAAGGATTCAGGTAAAGCTATACCCGGACACGGGGGTTTTCTAGACAGGTTTGACAGCTTGTTGTTTACCGGCGCAGGAGGACTACTGATTAGAGGAATTTACAGGCTGTTGCTTCATTCCTGACGCAGGAGCGGATTGAATTGACGTGGAAAAGCGTTATTCATACAGTCTTATGGCTGGTTGTCATATATTTATTCCTCCAATATGCCATGCCCTATGTTTTCCCGTTTGTGATAGGTGCCTTCCTGGCGTTCCTTCTCGAACCACTGGTAGTTTTCTTGGTAGGGCGTACACGGATGACAAGGGCGTGGGCCGCATTTCTGTGTATTCTGGTTCTGGTAACCGGACTAGGGCTTTTTGTTTCGTGGGCCGTAACCAGAGTTGCCCAGGAAGTAGCCGATCTGTACGGATACTTGCCTCAATATTACGGGGAATATAACAAGATTCTTGAGGATGTACTCAGAATGGTGGGTGAGTTCTCCCAGAGATTGCCCGAGCCTCTTGCCAGGATTGCCCAGGACCAGTGGAACAACTTGTATGCATTGGTAGCAGGCATTGTCACAGGCGCCGGCGGGTTTGTCAAAGGACTTCCCGGGTTTTCAGTGTCAATGTTCTTCACCATCATTAGTTCATATTTTCTCATCAAGGACAGGAATGCCATATCAGAGGCGCTCAAGCGGCTGCTTCCAGGGAAGACTTTCGCAAGCTACAAAGACTTGGAAAGCAATATTGCGTCCGGGATTGCAGCGGTGATAAGGGCCCAAGTGTTGCTGGTGATCTTGACCATGGTGATAAACATTGCAGGACTCAGCTTGTTGAACATCCGCTACGAAGTGGGCCTTGGGGCATTGCTTGCCGTGCTGGACATTTTGCCTGTGCTTGGTCCCGGCCTGGTTTACGTACCCTGGGTGATATATCACTTTATCTGGGGTAGCGCCACAACGGGAATCGGTCTCATCATCTTATACGGTGGCGTGTCATTTTTCAGGCAAGTTATCCAGACCCACTTAATCGGAAGGGAAATGGGACTGCATCCCCTGGCGACGCTGTTTTCTTTGTATCTGGGTTACCGTTTGTTCGGGCCTATAGGCATAATTCACGGGCCGCTCACTGCCATGCTGATTGCAGGCCTGTGGGGTGCAGGCGTTATACCTAAAGAAGGCGGTGGAAACTGCTGAAAAACGTAGTTATCCTGGGATCGACCGGTTCAGTGGGCATGCAAGCCCTTGAGGTTATCCAAGCCAGCCCTGACCTTAAGGTTATTGGCCTGGCTGCAGGAAGGAATTGGTGCAGGATACTTGAGCAAGCCAGGACCTTAGGCGTACCTAAGGTTGCGTTGTGGGACGTTCAAGCTGCGGCAGATGCCGAGCGGAACAAAGCTTCTATGAAACTTGAGGATTTGGAGATTCTCTCAGGGCAGGACGGCGTTGAACAGCTGGCATCTTTACCAGATGCCCATACAGTGCTCCATGCAGTTCCGGGCTTCTTAGGAGTCAAACTGCTCCTCAGGTCGCTTGAGAGCGGAAAACGGGTTGCTCTTGCAGGCAAGGAGGCATTGGTGTCTGCAGGAGACCTGGTGGCCCGTTATGTTCAAAAAGCTATGGTTCTGCCTGTAGATTCTGAGCACTCAGCCGTATTCCAGTGCATGCATGGTGAAAATCCCCAGGCTGTGGATTATATCACCTTGACCGCTTCAGGAGGAGCATTCCGCGACCTGTCAAAAGATGAACTGAGCCGTGTCACGCCGGCTCAAGCCCTCAAGCATCCAACATGGCGCATGGGCCCGAAGATCACAGTTGATTCAGCTACTTTGTTCAATAAGACTCTTGAAGTAATGGAAGCTCACTACCTGTTCGGCTTACCGTATGACAAGATCAAAGTGGTCATACACAGGGAAAGCATTGTACATTCAATGGTTACGTTTAAGGACGGAAGCACAAAAGCACAACTTGCCCCGCCGGATATGCGGTTGCCAATAGCTTACGCCCTTAACTATCCCGAACGCAAGACGAGTATTGTTAAGGACACCGGCGCTTTCGCGGGCACACTCACGTTCCAAGAGCCTGACCTTGAACGGTTCCCTTGTCTTAGCTTAGGATATGAAGCAGGGCAGTTGGGCGGGACAGCTCCTTGTGTGTTGTCTGCTGCGGACGAAATTGTGGTAGAGGCGTTCTTGTCAGGTGAGGTTAAGTTCACTGAAATATACACAATACTAAAGGCGGTTCTTGACAGGTGCCAACCCAAGCCTGCTACTTCTGTAGATGTGCTGGAGCAGGAAGCAAAGCGGGCAGCATCAGAAACCAGAAAAGTAATAGAAAAGCTGGCGAGAAGGTGACGTTTTGAGCGAAACAATAGTGGCTTTGCTGACCCTGGGAGTATTGATACTCTTCCATGAACTTGGACACTTCATAGCAGGCAGGAAACTGGGAGTGTACATCCACGAGTTCAGCATCGGGTTTGGGCCTAAATTGTTGTCCAGGGATTCCGAAGAGACTGAGTTTACGTTCAGGATGATACCCCTGGGCGGCTTTGTGCGTTTTGCAGGTGAAGATGTCTGGGAAGATGGGGAAGAGTCCCATATTCCCAGAGAGAGGCTGCTGTATTCGCTTACTCCCGGCAAGAGATCCCTCATCCTGTTTGCAGGGCCACTGATGAACCTGCTCGTAGCAACTTTGGCCTTCTTTATCGTGTTTTCCTTCGTGGGGTTTGGACGGCCCACCACTGAGTTCGGGGAAGTGGTTCCGGGATTTCCCGCCCATGAAAGCGGGATACTCCCAGGCGATAAGGTGGTGCGGGTTGAAGATGTCCAAGTGGTTGAATGGGAAGACATGGTCAGAGTCATACAGCCAAGGGCAGGGATACCCACTAAGATCACTGTGGAGAGAAACGGCGAAGAACTCACGTTTACAGTGGTTCCGGTGGATTCAGAGGGTGTAGGCGTGATAGGAGTAAGATCAGGCGTGGAGTTTGTCCGCCTGGGTGTTATAGAGGGAATCAGGGAAGGTTTCAGGGAAACTTTCTACGTATCAGTGGTCTGGATCACCGGCGTTTTCGGCATGATTGTCGGGAAGGTCGCCCCTGAAGTAACGGGCCCCCTGGGGATAAGCCAGATCTTGGGCGAAGCTGCCCGGCACGGCCTGGGCTCGCTCCTCTACTTGGCAGGCGCAATTTCAGCTAACCTTGCGTTGATAAACTTGCTTCCCATACCCGCCCTGGATGGGAGCAGGCTGTTTTTTGTAGGAATTGAAGCTGTCAGGGGCAAACCTATAGACCCGGAAAAAGAGAGTTTCGTGCACCTTGTTGGGTTTTTCCTGCTCATGATCGCGTTCTTGGTGGTCACGTACAAAGATATCCTAAGGTTGATGCAATAAGACCACGAGCAGCCAACCAGATTGATACCAGTGACTATGTTGCTGACAGGTGATGATATGGCTTTTTCTCCTTTGTTCAAGCGAAGAAAGACCACACCTGTGCGGTGTGGCAGTGTTGCTATCGGCGGGAATGCGCCTGTGTCAATCCAAACCATGACCAAGTGTGATACCAGGGACATAGACGCTGTAGTGAGGGAGATCCGCCAGGCAGTCTCCCACGGAGCTGACATAGTAAGGGTAGCTGTGCCTGATAAGGAGGCAGCCAGGGCACTTGAAGCCATCAAGAAACAAGTGCAGTGCCCGGTTGTTGCTGATATCCATTTTGATTACAAGCTGGCCCTTCTGTCGCTTGAAGCAGGAGCTGACAAGGTCAGGGTTAACCCTGGCAACCTTGGGGGTAAAGAGCGCCTGATCACAGTAGCTGGAATGGCCCGGGCGAAGGGGGCTGCCATCCGGCTGGGCATTAACTCAGGCTCCTTAGAAAAAGACATCCTCGAGGCTTACGGTGCCCCGACACCTGAGGCTATGGTAGAAAGCGCCAGGCGGCACCTGGCGTACCTTGAAGATGCAGGTGTGGAGGACATTGTCATCTCGCTGAAATCATCCAGTGCAAAGGATACTATAGGCGCCTATATGCTGATGGGCCAGTTTACCAATTGGCCGTTTCACATAGGCATTACAGAAGCAGGACCTGGACTTCACGGGAGGATCAAGTCGGCTGCCGGGATAGGCACATTACTTGCCTTAGGCCTCGGAGACACTGTAAGGGTGTCTTTGACCGGCCCTTCGTATGAAGAAGTTGAAGTGGCCAAGCAGATCCTCCAGTCAGTGGGCATACGTGTATTTGGCCCTGATATGATTTCTTGCCCTACATGTGGGCGCACCCAGGTGGACCTAGCCTCCATTGCCAGGCAAGTATCAGATGCGCTTAAGGGCATGACAGTGCCTCTAAAGGTTGCTGTCATGGGCTGCCCTGTTAACGGGCCTGGGGAAGCAAAGGAAGCTGATATCGGCGTTGCCTGTGGCCGCGATGGAGGGATACTGTTTTCCCGCGGCAAAGTATTAGGCAGGGTAGCAAGTGAAGAGATCGTGCCTGCACTGGTAAGACTTGCACGAGAATATGCAGAGTCTCCGGAGGGAAAAAATTGAGTGTGGTTACAGTTACACCGTCTTGCGATGATTTCCGCCTCACCAAGATTGCCAAGGTCCTGGGGATAGAAGAAGATCCCATCCTGGAGTGCCTGAAGGTCGTTTCCATTGGCGTAAACACAGATGAAGGTGCATGGTCTGTATGCCTTGACGTAGTTGATCCCAGGTCGTGGGCAAGACACTGTGCATCTTTGTCGCGGACAGAGGTTGAGTTGCGGCTTGCCGAGATCGGCCAGGCACTGAGAAACAGGATCCCTGAACTTGAAACAGTCCGCTGGGGGCTCCCTGAGGAATATCAAAACAAGCTGGGGAACGGGCCTAATAGCGGGGATAAGGCGCCACAAGACGGGGTGCTGCTCGGAAGGCCAATCAGGACCCAGCCAATACCTATACGGGAAGTGACCGGCGGGGAGCGGGAAAGTGTTACCCTGGCAGGACAGGTGGTGGAGGTAACATGGAGGCAGGCCCAGTCCGGGGACATCTACGGTGCTTTCGTGCTCACCGACAACGAAGACTCAATAACTGTCCGGGTTTTCCCCAAAGAAGGCAAAGTCGACGAGATTGAGGAAGGTGTATGGGTGATTGCCAGGGGACGTGCCAGGCTCGACCGCCTTGATTCAGAGCCGGTGCTTATATGCAATGACTTGTGCTTGTTTGAACCCAAGGTGAGGCATGATACTGCCCCTGAAAAACGGGTTGAACTTCACTTGCACACCAAAATGAGCGCGCTTGACTGTGTGCTGGAACTGGACGAAGCGATCGCACTGGCGTCTGCGTGGGGGCATCCTGCAGTTGCGATTACAGACCATGGAGTGGTTCAAGCTTTTCCTGAGGCCTACAGGCTGGGAAAAAAATACGGGATGAAGATTATATACGGGATTGAAGCGTACCTTGTAGAAGATGATGAGAAAGGACAAGCATTCCATATAATACTCCTGGCAAAGGACAAACAAGGCTTGAGAAACCTTTATGAGCTTGTTACCTTGTCGCACCTTGACCATTTTTACAGGACTCCCAGGATACCCAGGGCAAAACTGGCAGCCAGGAGGGAAGGGCTGTTAGTAGGCTCGGCTTGTGAAGCAGGGGAAGTATACCGGGCTGTGCTTGCAGGTTTGGACGATGAACAACTCAAGCGAGTAGCATCTTTTTATGATTACCTGGAAATACAGCCGTTAAGCAATAACCAGTTTCTCATAAACAGCGGTGAAGTGTCAGGTGAAGAAGACCTGATTAGAATAAACACCAGGATATACGAACTAAGCAAATCCTTAGGCATACCATGTGTGGCCACAAGCGACGTCCATTACCTAAACCCTGAAGATGAAATATTCAGGACCCTGCTATTGTCGGGGAAGGGCATGAACGATAGCGGCGAGAAGCCAGCTCCTTTGTATTTCCGCACCACAGACGAATTGCTGGAGGAAGTATCGGCTTACCTGGGTGCAGAAGCGGCAAGGGAAGTGGTGGTAACCAACACCCGGGCTATTGCAGCTGCTGTTGAAGACTTGGCTCCCATCCCTGAGGGTTCGTTTTTCCCCCATCTTCCAAACGCCGATGAAATCTTAAGGGAACTAACTGAACAGGGGGCAAACAGGCTGTTCGGGATGGAATGGCCTGAAATCGTCCGCCAAAGGATAGATAAGGAGCTATCAGCGATTATCGGAGGCAATTTTTCTTCGCTGTACCTGATAGCTATCAGGATGGTGGAAAAATCGCTGGAAGACGGGTACTTGGTGGGGTCCCGGGGTTCAGTAGGTTCGTCCCTTGTAGCTATGCTTACAGGCATAACTGAAGTCAATCCGTTGCCTCCCCACTATGTTTGCCTCAAGTGTCACTGGAACAAGTTCGTCCTGGATGGCTCCTATGGTTCAGGGTTTGACTTACCCGCTATGCAATGCCCTGAATGCGGCAGCGAGCTCAGGCGTGACGGGCAGAATATCCCGTTTGAAACGTTTATGGGGTTTACAGGCGAGAAAGTGCCTGACATCGACCTCAATTTTTCCGGGGAAGAGCAAGGTAAGATATTCAAGTTCGCTTCAACTCTTCTGGGCAAGCAGAATGTGTACAGGGCGGGCACTATCGCTACAGTTGCCAAGAAGACGGCCTTTGGGTTTGTGAAGCACTATGAAGAATCCAGAGGCAAGGGGTTCAGGCGGGCTGAAGTAACCAGGCTGGCCAAGGGGATCGAGGGCGTGAAACGTACAACCGGGCAACACCCGGGAGGAGTAATGGTGATCCCCAAGGGCATGGATGTACTGGATTTTACGCCTCTCCAATACCCGGCAGATGATCGGAGCTCAGGCGCAATAACCACTCACTTTGACTATGATTCACTGTCAGGGCATCTGGTCAAAGTGGATATCCTTGGCCATGATGATCCTACGGTGCTCAAGATCCTCCATGAGCTTACAGGTGTTGACCCTACAAAGATACCCATGGATGATCCTGAGACCTTAAAGCTTTTCTCTGGCGAAAACCCTGACAGCACTGTGGGAATACCTGAGTTCGGGACAAGGTTTGTAAGGAATATGCTATGTGAGACTAGACCTAAGTGTTTTGCCGATTTTGTGAGGATTTCAGGGCTATCCCACGGCACTGATGTGTGGGCGAACAACGCCAGGGATATTATCAGAGACGGCATTGCCACCCTGGACCAGGTTATCGCCTCACGCGAAGACATATACCTGTACCTGATGGAGAAGGGGATGGACCCGGCTTCCGCTTTTGGCATAGCTGAAAAGGTGAGAAAAGGGCGGCCCCTGTCTGATGAAGATGTAAGCCAGATGAGAGCACTGTCAGTGCCAGATTGGTATATAGAATCCTGCAAGAAAATCACGTACTTGTTTCCGAAAGCTCATGCAGCTGCTTATGTAACCAACTCTTTCCGGATTGCCTATTTCAAAGTGCACCATCCCCTGGCCTTCTATTCCACGTACTTTTCGTTCACGGGGAATGCGCTTACAACAGAGTTTATGTACCTGGAACCAACTGAGTGGCGGGGGTACATTAACCAGGTGAACTCTAATCCGGCGTCAACTGCAAGAGAGCAGGATATTGCGGCTGCACTTGAGCTGGCGTTGGAGATGGCAGAAAGAGGGTTTTCCTTCGGACGGCACCACTTGTACCTGTCCCATGCGACCAGGTACGTGCCTGAAGGCGATTGCCTCATTCCGCCGTTTACATCGATACCGGGGCTTGGCAGCCGGGCTGCGGCTGCAATTGTGAAGGCGCGGCAACAAGGGGAGTTTGAATCGGTCGAAGACTTCAGGCGACGGACTGGTCTTGGCAAGAAGCTGTGCGAAGTGTTGAGGGATCACGGAGTGTTTGAAGGCTTGCCTGAAACTGCGCAGCTGGCGCTGTTCTAACAAAACTGTGCGTTGTGCGCCGTGCGGGTGAAGCACCGTGCCTGGAGTTGTTCTTAGATAGCCCCGGCTTTCAAAGCCATTCTCGCCACGGGGCTGTATATGGTTTTGAGCACCACAGGATAAGCGGCTATTGTGATGATGCCTTCCACAAGTCTCACAGGCATGATTACCCGGTAATCAAGTCCGAACAGGGAATTGAGGAAGTAGGGAGTGAGACCCCACGAAACCACCACCACTCCACACGCCACAGACACACCAAGGTGGAAAAGTGAGGGTTCTGAGTGCTTCTTTCCCCTGTTCAAGGCGCGGAACACTATACCAGGGATTGTGCCCAGAAGAGCAGAGGTCAGAGTAAAGTGTGGCATGTAACTGCCCATGGGGCTTAAGACCATCCCCAGGATGTCAGAGAATGCACCGGCCATAAGCCCGAACCAAGGCCCCAGGAGTATCCCTGCCATCATGTTTGGCAAGCTGCCGATACCCACGCGGATTCCTTCTATACCACCGATAGCTAACCGGAAAGATGCAAACCTGGTCAGGATCACCGACAAAGCTATCAAGAGCCCTGTAATTGCTATGGACCGGGAACGTCTCATGCTTCCACTCCTTAGGTATTTGCTTGCCAATTGGGCGATTGTGATACAAGTATACCAGAATTACTTCACGGCATGTCCATAAGCTTAAGTGCAGCCTCAACCACACAGATTTGCCATCAAATTACAACTGCTGCGGCGTACCGGTTCTTGCATTCGAGCTTGTACAGGTGATAGAATCAGTATGCCAAAGGCAACAAGCTGATAACACACCCTGCTGTGTGCGTGAATCACGGTGAAGATTGAGCCAACACCGTGACCTAGGGAGCCTGGGCGCTGATGAGTGGAGTGCAGGTCGCCTCCGAGCGAAAGCACAGAAGCTCACAGGAGGGCACCCACCTGCTGAGAGCAGGTTCAATGCCTTCCGGGTTCACGGCATGGCGGGGTTTATCATGTGGCATCTACCATTAGTGGTTAGTCTCAACGTGTTACTCCCCAGAGGATACACCCGGACCTTTGCGACACGCTTTTTGTGCGCTGCAGCCAAAAACCTATTGTAAACGGTAAATTCCTGTGCTAAACTATTTTTTGACGTGCCGAAGTGGTGGAATAGGCAGACACGCGGTGTTCAGGGCGCCGTAGGCGTACGCCTGTGTGGGTTCAAATCCCACCTTCGGCACCATTGTTATTTGCCTCCAGGGGACACACGGCGCCGCAGTTCAGATTGACTCCCAATAAGTAGCAGATCACAGTTCTTCATCGCTCAACACCGTGAATCCATGAGCTTTGAGCAAAGCTGCAAATACCCCGTCGCCGGGAACAACATGCTTGTTGAACTTCCCGTCGTACACTGCACGCACTCCACATGCGGGGCTTCTCTCTTTAAGGATTGCTTTGGTGCAGCCGGCTTGGAGGGCGATCTCCAGGGCTTTCCTGGCACCTTCTACATAATTCCGGGTTACATCGTTTCCGTTTATATTCACAACCTTTGCTTGGCCTTTAAGCACATCTGCGGCTGTGCCGCCTGTTATCTCTGCAGGAGGGCGGGGGACAGGCAAGCCGCCAAGCGCCTCAGGGCATACAGGTACGGCCATCCCTTGAGCCAAGAGCTCACGGATCCGTGGATACCTGGCTATTTCACCTGCTGAGCCGTTATACCGGCAAGCATTTCCACACAGGCATGATGAGATAATATACATTTTTGAAACCTCCTTCGATATGATATAAGAAGTACGGAGGTAGAGGACTATGTCAAAATCGAAACCAGCATCGCTCTTGATTCTTACCTATCTGACCATTTTTGTGTGCCACTTGATTTTTCCTTTATTTTTGGGCTACAGGGCGGTTTACGCAGCACCTGAACCTCCTGAGATAGCCGCTGACAGCTACCTGCTTGCTGACCTTAAGACAGGCAGGGTATTCATGTCTAAAGACGTGGACACTCCCCAAGTACCTGCCAGCCTTACAAAAATCATGACCTTATTCATTGTTTTTGATGAAATATCCCAGGGCAAACTATCGTTTGATGACGAAGTCAGCATTTCTGAGGAAGCCTGGCGCACCGGTGGTTCCAAAATGTTTCTGCTTGTGGGAACCGCTGTAAGAGTAGAGGAACTCATCCAAGGTATCACAGTTGCATCAGGCAACGACGCGTGCGTGGCCTTGGCAGAGCACATTTCAGGCAGTGTTACTTCGTTTGTTGACAGGATGAACCGCCAGGCACGCGAACTAGGGCTTGCATCTGCTCATTTTGTTGACCCGCATGGAATTTCCGATGATAACAGGATTTCGGCTCAGGATCTGTTTACCTTGGTCAATGCATACATTACACGATATCCGGAAGCCTTGCAGTTCCATGCACTTAAGGAATTCACCTATGCCCCGCCTGGCGACAACCCGATTACCCAGTTCAACAGAAACCGTCTACTCTGGTCGTATCCGGGTGTTTATGGTCTAAAGACAGGGTTTACCACACGGGCAGGCTTCAACCTCGTGGCCCTCGCAGAGCGGGACGGGCTTTCAACCATCGCCGTAATCCTTGGATCGGCCAGGGGCAAGTCCATAGACGAGGGTGAGAGAGAAAGGATTGTGCTGGCCACTTCAATGCTTGACTATGTGTACAAAAACTTCTCCTATGTTGAAGTTGCTGAACCTAATGCAAACTTGGGAAGGGTCCGGGTCTGGAAAGGAAAAGGCAAATGGGCCGAGGGGATTGCCCCAACAGGCCTGGGCGCAACTGTTGAAAAGGGGAAGGAAGATAGCTTAACGTATGAAGTAGTTTTCGATACTGACCTTGAAGCACCGGTTCAGAGAGGCATGAAGATCGGCGAAGTGATCTTTACTTGTGAAGGCGAAGAAGTGGGGAGGGCGGATCTGGTCGCTAAAGATGAAGTCCCTAGGGGGAATATCTTCCGGGTGATGTGGGATTCCATAGCACGTTCATTGTTGAAAGCACTTGGCAAAGCATGATTGACTGTCCCCGGGGAGGCAACAAAGATGGACATAATCGTGGTAGCGCTTGGCGGAAATGCTATCTTGCAGAAGGGCGAGCGAGGCACAGCTGAGGACCAAAGGCGGAACATCCAGAGAACTGCCGCCCAGCTTGCGGGTCTGGTCCAGGAAGGGTACAGGTTGGTAATCACCCATGGCAACGGCCCCCAGGTCGGCAACATTCTAATCCAAAACGAAGCAGGTAGGGGAAAGGTACCTCAAATGCCCATGGACATATGCGGTGCCCAAAGCCAGGGGATGATCGGGTATATGCTGCAAATGTGCTTGCGCAACGCCTTAAGGAAACTTGACTTAGACATACCCATATCAACAGTGGTAACCCAGACCCTGGTGGACAAGCATGACCCTGCCTTTAGTAACCCCACCAAACCGGTGGGGCCGTTTTACTCTAAGGAATGGGCACAAGAGAGAATGGCATCGCACGGGGAAACCTGGATTGAGGATGCAGGAAGGGGTTGGAGGAGGGTGGTCCCCTCTCCTGAACCTAAAGCGATAATAGAAACGCCGTCCATCAGGCGTCTGGTAGACGAGGGACATATCGTCATCTGTTCAGGTGGCGGTGGGATACCTGTGGTTGAATTGGAAGATGGAAGCCTTGTAGGCGTGGAAGCTGTGGTCGAAAAAGACCTTAGTGCTGAAATACTGGCTTCATCAATAGGAGCTACGAGTCTGATCATACTTACAGATGTAAATGGTGCAGCCTTGAATTACAGAGACATAGGCGAGCGCTGGTTGGGACAAGTGACCCTGTCCCGGCTGGCTGATTACTACCATGAATCCCATTTTTTCGAGGGAAGCATGAGGCCTAAGGTAAAGGCGATCATGAGGTTTATCGAGCACGGCGGAAAGCTAGCTGTTATCGCGTCTTTGGACAAGGCCCGGGATGCTGCCCTGGGACAGACAGGTACGAGGATTATCGGTTGACAGTCGCCGGTGCCGTGTGAGCCCGGTGTCTTACAACGTACTAGGAAATCAAAAGGCCGGTAAGCTCGTTTGTGCAGAGCTTACCGGCCGTGTTTTCCTGTCATACAAAATTGCGGATGATGCTCTCCCTGTCCTCGGGCAGTAGATCGATCGGGGGTATTTCGGGAAGCACATAGCATCCTGGTTCAAGCCGCATTGAAGCCCTGGCTGCAGACACCATGATCTGGGCAGTAGCTGAAGGATTGGTCAGGGTCATTTTGAGTTCCAGGCGCTGGTTATGGGCGGTACCTGATGCTCCCATACGCTCGATCAAGACTCCGTGACCCATGACTTTCAGTTTCCCTACATCGTCTACCATGGTAACCCTGGTACTGTCATTGACGAAATACGGGTCTTCCTTGATTTGCTGCGCTATCTCGTCAAATTGGCCCGGTTCTTCGACTTCCACATACACATCTCTCTTATGTTGTCCGTATCCTACTGGCAGGGTAAGGGAAAGAGCATCTTTCACTCCCGGAATGGCTCTTGCAGCCACGCTGTGTCCCATGCTCATCCCCGGACCGAAGTTGGTGTAGGTAATACCTTGCGGCGCAATGGCCATAAACAACATGCGGATTACCGAGTCGGTTCCAGGATCCCATCCCGCCCCGATGATGGCAGTTGTCCCGTTTTGCTTGGCACATTCGTCCAGCTGCTTCTTGAGCGATGCCATTGAATCGCCGTGGATGTCGTATCCGTCTACAGTGTTGATTCCCTTAGCCAGGTATTCAGGTGCCACTTTGGGAATCAGACGTGAAGGGATAGCCATGACTGCTACATCCACGTTTTCCAGGGAATCGACGTTCTTGACCACAGGCACTCTGGAGTCATCTACATCCAAGATCTCCACGACACCTGCAAGTTCCATATCCGGCGCTTGCTTGATGCACTCAACTGCCTCTTGTCCTACATTGCCGTAACCTACGACGCATACTCTGATTTGCTTCATCGCCAAACCCCTCCAGTTGGGTCAGTGTGTTGGATTTGATCTGCCGGTCTAGTCGTAACGCCAAACCTGCTACAAACCTACTACTTCTATATTTGATATACAACTTCCTTCTTATGTAGCTCAGTATGGCGCCCCCTTAGTCGCCAACTATCACCCGGTCTAGATCGGGAACCAGATGAATCCATAGCATTCCGCCTGCCAAGCCGGCATCAGGCTCATCAATGTAGAGCATGAGAGGCTCCCTGAGAGAAGGTTTTTTCCATTTACCCTGGCACATAACCCCGTCCGAAAAGAACAAGGCTTTTCCTTCGCCGGTGACATCCATGTCCATTTCTATCAGCTTACCTGTGGGATATGTGGTCTCTATCTGGAGAAACGCAAGCGCCTTAGGAGCAATCGCCTCATCGTCCTGGTCCAGGTGTTGCTTGTCGTTTATGTAGCGGTGGTATTGCCCGTCTTCGTATAGGTATTTCACCACGTTTGGGTAACCGGCCACATTTGAGAAGCCATAGGAAATCTCTAGGGCGGGAGCTCCCTTAAGGGTACCTTTTGGATAGAAGTCTGTTCTTGAGAGGGAGAAGCCTCTCGAGGAGGAGCCCTGGACTATCTTACCGGTAGAAGTGTACAAGTTGTCAGGAGCCACCCTGTCGCTGCTTCTCCAGAAACATTCACCGGCGGAGTATATGTCACACAAACTCTTCACTTTGTTGGTACGTATTATTTCCAGGCCGTCTTCAGAACCGCCGCAGTGGGCAAAGGGGGTGTCAAAGCCTACGGCGATTTGGACCATTGGCTTCCTTACACTCCTCACAGGCCCGATCTTTTCCATCTCAATATCAAATCCGGCCAGAAGCCTGGTGATGCCGCCTTCAGCAGGGACTTCAAACACCACTGCTGCTTTTGACAGGCCTGATTGGGGTCTGGCGCCGGAATTGTTGCCTATGCTCACGAATATCATGCCGTCTAGCTTCGCTGGTTCTGGTGTAGCCGGTTCCTCAGGCTCCTCAGGCTCTTGCGGCTCAAAAGCCCCGGGATCGGGCTCGGGTCCTGGGGCCTCAGGAGGTTGCTCGCTACAGCCCGCGAAAGTGAACAGGATTGCAAAGATAGTGCTGAAGACTACGAAACTAAGTACAATACTGCGCCTCATGTTTATGCATGGACGTTTAGGGTTTGGTTCCATTGGAGCATTCTCCTCTGACTATTAGATTGGATAAAATACCTATTTATCTCAGGCAAGCATTTATCCTTCCACATGGCGCCGATTTGAGCTTGCAAAACTGTCAATGTAACCCGGCTGCACATAAGGTAGCAGGGGTGGTATTGATGAAAAGATGGGGCATTGCTCTTGGCGCAGGGGGTATTCTGGGATTTGCTCACATAGGCGTGCTTGAGGCGCTTGAATCAAGGGGGCTAAGGCCAAGCTTTGTAGCAGGTACCAGTGCAGGCGCGATAATAGGGGGGCTTTGGGCGTCGGGAGTCAAGTTAAGCTCAATAAGATACCAGATGGAAACCTTGGTCCTTGACGAACCGGTGAGGATCTTGCCCGGAGACCTCGCCGACCAGGGATCCGGCGTGCCGGCCACAGCTATTCAGGGACTCCTGGGCACCGCTTGGATTGAGTCAGCTCTCGCCCGTCTTACAGGTAATAAAATGATATCTGACGTTGAGATTCCCCTTTCGATCGTATCTTGTGATTTGCATACCGGAGACACTGTGGTTTTCACCAACAGGCCTCCTAGGTCGAAAAATTCACCAGGTACATTGCCTATAGGGCATGACATTTACCCGGAAAGAGATAGGAGATATATCACCAGGGTGCGCCTTGCTACCGCCATCATGGCAAGCGCAGCCTTGCCCGGAGTTTTTGTTCCGAGAAAGGTTTTCAACAGCAAACTGGTTGACGGCGGGGTTAAGGAAATGGTGCCTGCGTATGAGGTCAGGCGGTTAGGGGCAGAGGAAGTACTGTCAGTTGATCTGGGTTCATATATCGACCGGCGCCAGGAGGTAAGGGGGGTGTATTCTGTGCTTTCAAGAAGTTTCAACCTAGCTACCCGTGCTGCGACTCTGGAGCATCTTAGAAAATACAGTTCGTTGACGTTAACGCCACCTGTATGGGAGCCGGGATTGCCTACCCCGTCCAAGATAAGGTCACTGGTGGAGGCCGGCAGGAGATGTGCGGAAAAGCATATGGAAGAATGGCTGGCCCTCATTGGTCTGCAGGAAATACGCTGAGCCGAAGGGAAAGATGGATCAGGTGGAAGAATCACTAAACCGTAGATGTTAACGGAAAGTCTTTCTGACGAAGGGGGACAGTAAGGCTATGGAGTTTTTCTTCAGACCGTGGGTAGGCCCTGTACTGGCCCTCCTGGCCTTAGGCGCAAGTTACCTGGGCCGCATTGGGGTCTTGCCCAGGGAGGTTGCCAACGTGCTGACCATATTGGCCATTTCCTCAGCCCTGGCGTCATACTTGAATAGAAGGGAACAGGAAGGGTAGGCTGGCAGTGCAACATTTCTGCCGTCAAGGCATATCACCGGCAGGTAGCAAAAACGTTGCCATTAAGTGTCAACGGACAGTGATTTTGTCACCCCCAAGAATACTAATTTGGACAGTGAAAATGTCACCCTCTTTGTTTAAGAAGTGGCGGCGTCCGCCGCCACATCTCAGTTTTGGTATTGCTGAAGAATCAAGCTAAGTCTTTTGTTTCTCTTCTGGAAGTACTGTTCTACCGGGTCATCGTGTTTCGGTGGAATCTTGAACTTCAGCCACGGGTTGTTGGGATTAGGTT
>FZPS01000177.1_pt29 | contig 57380 bp, 66 predicted proteins | sample 1817821 | NCBI WGS metagenome assembly FZPS01 (sample SAMEA104158645, study PRJEB21678) | metagenome | place: Germany | collected 2015-04-21 | reverse complement strand
ATGAGGTTTTTTCTCGTCATATGCACTTGACCACATATGCAAGCAGGGCCTTATGTGTATGTGTGCGCGGAGGAGGCTACACGTCGCCCTCTGAGGAGCGAGTGGTAACCGTGAGATGCCACAGACAGGAAAAAGCGTACAGGCTGTCGAAACATCGCTAGAGCGCTACTAGTCACACTTCAGGATCTACTAGTTGAACAACCGGTTCAACTCGGACTGTCCGGGCTGCGCGTCCGCAGAGCGAATCGAAAGGAGGAAGGCCAATGAAGAGGGCCTATTCAAGCATACTTCTTGGTTTCGTCATCTTGGCTCTCATCTTCTCAGTTCCAGGATACACACAGGCTGTATCGGAAGTTGTGCCAGATACTCAAGTCGAGACAATCAAGATCGTAAACGACACGGGATACTCCTTATATCACCTCTACATATCTCCCTCCACTTCAATGGAATGGGGAGAGGACCTTCTCGGAGATACTGAGGTGATCACATACGGAGCTGTGTTCGATACTGGGATCCCTATCAGCCCGATTGAGTACGATGTCTGTTGTATCGATCACGAAGGGGACGCCTACTACAAGTGGGGAGTCGGGATCAAGAGGCAACCTAGGATTGTGCTTAGCTTCATGGACCTCGATCTGGAAGGCCTCGCGTCAACCAGTCCTCTGTGGTCAGGCGCCTCGGCGGGATCGGTCCAGGAAGCTGGGTTACTAGACACGATCAAAATCGTAAACAACACAGGCTACACCATCTACCACCTGTACGTGAGCCCTGCGACATCGAGCAGCTGGGGAGACGATTTGCTCGGCTTTTTTGGTATCATCGAAGACGGTGAGGAGTACGATACCGGAATCCCCGCTGATGCAACCTTGTACGATATCAGGCTGGTTGACTCGGATGGAGACTCATATACTCAGTGGGACGTTGACGTCAGCCGATCAAGCACTGTGCAATTTACTATCTGGGACATAGACCTTGACTCAGAAACTTATGCAGAGGAGTCTACTGAGCTCGCGCTGACGATCTTCAACGCAACGGGCTCTGAGATCAAGGAGATATACATCTCGCCTGGGGATTCCACCTCGTGGGGGCCGAATAAACTTGAGAGCGGGGCAGTCATCCCGGACAGAGGGTCATTCGATGACATACTTACCGGGCCGCAGACTGTATATGATTTGAAACTTGTAGACAGCGATGACCGCACTTACATCAAGTGGGACGTAGATTTAAGCGAGAACGAGTGGCTCGTGTTCACGGTTGACGATCTGTTTCTGCTCTAAGATGTCATGGCTTAACTTGGCGAGCCTCTGAGCCTGGTGCCGATCTGCCGGAGCGTGATGCTGATCTGCGAGTAGCAGTCGCCCAGTGCTCTGAGCGCCGCTCCGATGTCATCACGTAATAGCCGTCAACCTCTTGGATGCGCACACCACCAAAGACAGCACGCAGTTTGTTTTCGTACCACTTGCGTCTCTTTACGACAAGCGTCATCCTCCCACCCATAGCGAGCCGATTGAATCCCTTCTCGATTAGGCGCTTTGGGACAGAGAAATCAGTATGGTATGGCGGGTTCACCAAGATAGCGGTGAACCCGCTATCATCTATACTGTCGTAGCCGTCGCTTTGTATGATCCTAACTGATTCGACGTTGTTCAGCTTCGCGTTGATTCGAGCATACTCGACTGCTAGCGGGTCCAAATCAGCCATCGTCACCTTGTCAGGCCCAATAAGCTTGGCTATTAGGATTCCGACGATTCCATATCCGCAGCCCAGATCAAGCACCTTTTCATCGGCGCCAAGTTCTACACAGGAAAGCATGGCGAGGGTTCCGGGATCAATATACCTTGGTGAAAAGAGCGCGGGATGCGTGCGGAATGCAAGCCGCACGCCTTTGATCGTCGCCGATATGACCCCTGTTTGCTCAGTCCGACCTTGCATAGCCTCACGTCCTCTGGTTGATCCCGGTTCCCAAGCCGATTGTCGAGATAGGTCTACCTGAATCTCAGCTCTATAGTGGCCTCGCCGTTCAGCGGCTCAACTGTAACTGTCTCTGTCGCCGGATCGTAGGCCCCGCCAGCTACGTCGACCGCCCTAAGCTCCTCAGGGTGCGGCAGCCGGATCACAATACGGCTTGGCAAACGCCCCTTGTCGTGTAGACGGATTGCAGCCTTGATCACGCCCTCCTCTACATGCGAATCCACCTGGAGGTCAAAAGGCCCGAAATAGCTGGCAGCCTGGTTCAAAGTGATCGACTTGCCGTCTGTCAGCCAGTAGCGCGGAATACCCGAGAGGAGTTTCAGGGTATCTCCCTGCTCAAGCCATAGCATCCAGCGCGTCTGCATGAGGAACCATCCCTCTTCATGCGTCTTATGCTGGCTTGCATGGTAGTAGTGCTCCCAGAACGTGTATGTCTCCCGGTCTTGCAGGGCAGTGAACTGGTTGTAGTAGGTCTTGAGAAACTCCTTGACCTCTCCGCGCAGCAGATGGATGTAGTCATGCCTGACGTAATAAGGCTGGCTCAACCCAGCATTTCGCAGTGTAAAAAGCTGCTGGTTGGTTCTCAGTGCTATCTCCGCGCCTATTTCGTTGGCATCCAACACTTCCCCGATTACCAAGTACAAGGCGCCGATAAGCGAGTCCCGTCCACCGAACGCTCCGTGGGTGAACCACCTGCCACCCTGTGCGTACAGTGCCACCGGGCCCGGATACTCCGCCCAAGGAGGCATGGTCGATATCCATGTCCCATCGCCCAGGGGGATCACCGGTGAGCGGCCAACCGCCTCATAATACGCCGTGCGTATGTCCTCTCGGAAGGCCTGCGCCTCTCTGCTCAGACGCTCTGACTGCTCAGGATCGACTTCCTCGAGCATCTCAGCAGCACGCTTTATCCCAACGTACGACAGAGCGTTTAGCATGAACGAGTGGAAGAAATCCTCCGGATCCGCTACTTTGCCATCCAGCAAGCCATAGCCTCTGCCCCGCAGCTCAGGCCGCTTGTTGCGTTCACGCCAAGCCAACAAGTAGTCACATGCTTTGAGCACGTGCGCCTTGACCCGCTCAACCCATGCCACGTCCCTGGTGTATCTGAAGTGCTCACCCATAGTCCACAGCACCGGACCGGTCTCGAGCTGATATCCGCCGAAGTTCTGGATGAACCCGTCATCTCGTTGTCGGCGGAGGAAGAAGTCTATACAGCGCTCTGCTAGCGAGTGCCAGCCCATGCTGTCAAAAAACTGGATGATCGGGGAGCTCTCCGAGCCAATCGGCGAGTACCACCCTATGGTAGCGAGGACCGGGCCGTCAGGCTCACGCCCTATAGCAGCAATATCGCAATGTAGCAGGCCGGCCTTAACGCGCTCGTCTATGGAGCCTTCGGGCACGCTGACCGATGCAGCGGAGCGCAGCTTCGACAGCCAGAACTCGCGGCACTCCTGCAGTTTGCTGTCGAAGTCGATCTTTGCAAGCCTCTCTGCACGCGGCTTTGGCAAAGGCTGGTGCGGGATAATGATGTCCAAAACTGCCGAATCCCCCGGCCGGATCAATATTGCCATCTCTTCTGCAGGAGCGGGCTGCCCATCTAGGAGCGAGATAGCGTAAACCCTGCCGCTCTCAAAGCTGCTCAAACCCGTAGCCGGATCATACGTTGCCGCCACAGGAAATACCGTATTAGGCGTCAGGCATGCAGGAATCTTGAACCACGCGTAGTTGGGCATGTCACCTGAGTTGACTGCCTTAATACGCACCATCAAGACCGTCTCTTCTTCGCGTCCCACAGTCTCCTGCGCTATCTGATGTTTGATCGCCTCACGCTCTTGTGGCGTGAGCATGCATCCGTTAGTATTTGCATAGCTCGCCTCCCACTCCGATCCGCGAAGATTTTCGGCTGTCAGTGGCGAAGCCTCCAGCGTAGCAAAAGCGGTAACATGATAGGAGATTTCGTCCTCTCTCTGAGTTTCGTGGAGAATCGGCAGGTAGCCTTGATCGAGTCGTCGGGATACATCTGGGCAGCAAGATTCACCCTTACCCATAGAGAAGTTAAACCTATAGACACTGTCGTTGGTCTCGGGGATGGATGGCAGGGCAGAATGCCATCTTGGCTGGACATAGCTGCATCCGTTGAACGCCAAGTCCGTATAATTCCTTCCAACCTCGAAGAACCGCATATCGCGGCTCAAGCCGAGCCACGTTGGGCACTTCTCGTCTCGGTTGTGTCGGCAGGCATTCTCGTACGTCTCCTCAGGTTCGTCCTCGATACGCTGCTGTATACTCCGCAAACCTCGCGACTTAACAACGTCGACGACCTCCGCGTAGGAACGCTGGTCCGACGCGGGCAAGACCACAACGCCGTACATCGCTATCCAGACAGGGTAGTCAGAATTGACGTCTCGAGCAAAGAAGGTAAAAGTCCTAGGGCCGTTGTGCACTGTCACTCTCGTCGAATTAGGGCCGGGTGCCAGGCGCCCATTGGTTATCGTGAACTGGATCCTGCATCGTCCCGTGTTGCTGAAACTAAAACGACCGTCCTCACAGTTGCCGTTGCCGTAAACAATCGAGCAGTCGCTGCACTCACCATTGAAGACCTCAATTCGTCCAGACGGAGCTTCATTTTCCCACTCAACAGCAATAGCGACAGTATCCATGTGTTGCCCTCCAATCGTGTTGCTTCTCTTAGGCGCTGTTGTCTGGCAGTGTCACGCTGCAAGGCCTGGCGAGGCCTCTCACTTGACAACGGCTACAATCTTCAGCGCACTGGCATGGAATCCTGCCGCTGCTATGCGCATCCATATACTAACGCTGAGCCAGCCTTTTTGCGTTCACCTCCTGTACGACCTCATGGAAGTCAATAGGCTTGATCCCTGTTACGGCTTTCTGGACAATCAGCGTTACCATGTCCGTCGATCCGCCCGAGACGAAAAAAACCGACTCCTTGGGTTTGTTGGGACTGCGGAATTCGCTCATTGAACGATCCATTCTCCAGTCGGTGATAACCAGGGGTGTGTCGTCCAACACGCTATCTGGAAGCAGCGCCATCTGTGAAGCAGCAGTTGGACCATGCTGTGAACGCCCTACAGCCACGTTGTCCAAATAGCCGCAGTAAGATTCCCATGCCTCTTTGCCCATGTACCAGCGGTCGATTACGTGAGCAGCGCTGCGCACGGTGACAAGCTCGTTGAAGGGAGGATCCGGCACAAAAAGCCTAAAGGAGTGTTTGCTGGAGATCTCAAGCAGTTCAGAAATCAGCTCCAGATCGGGCGAGACGACCATTACTACCTTGGGATCAGTACCACCCAACAGAGAGGCGCGCATCTTGCATCGGGCAAGAGTGACCTTGGCGGAGCTTGTGACCATTTTGGACTCGGAGTCGGTATTCAGCAACCGTTCCAACACAGGCACTGATTCCGGACCGCCGACGAAAAACAGAGCCTGAGCCAGCGAGTTCCGGACAGCAGCACTGCAATCAAACAGCGCTTTGTGTATCTGTGCCAAAATGTCAGCAGGCAAAGGCCTGTTGATCTGCTTTGCCGCCTCCTTGATCGCGTCGGCGGCTTTGATCCTCGCGTACCGGTTGTCTCCTGCAAGCGGGTGGTCAGGGTGGGCTTTCTGAAAAGACCTGTCATCATGATGCAACTTGCTCCTAGCCAGAGCACCGGATTCGACACTTCGACGATACTCCGCAAGGGTCATAAACTTGTTGGACCAAATCAGCTCCAGGTTTCTGTTAATCGAATCAATGAGCGGTTCGCACGACTTCCAATCAGGCATGCAGCGCATTCGCACACCCCCCTGGCCCGCACCGAAGCTGCAGGCTTGATCCTGCGACCTACTCTCGGCAGAGCGCCACGCGCCTGCGCCTCCCGAAGGGTCTTCCTGGCTGCTACACTCCCTAGTTACCATTATACTCCAGAGACAGTGCTGGAACAAGCCTGCCTATCTTGCAGCGGCGTCATGCCGCTTACTCTCCAGCCTATCGCCCCTCTCCCTCCACAGCCTCTCTGCTACATCAGCCCACTTCCGAGCCGCATCAGCCGTCTTTGCGCAGAGCTCCTCGACAGACTCTGGAGCGAAATAGCCCGTAGACTTGGCGCCTGATTCTCTCACCATGGATATCAGAGCATCGGGGTTGTCTAGCAGAGGGCAAGGCTGCAGGTAGTTCTTACTAAACGGCTGTCGATTTCGATAGGCGGTGAACAGAGGAGACTTAAGAGCTTCCAGCAGAGTGACTTCGTGAATGTTGACATTGGAGTAGTGAACAAACGCACAGGGCTCTACGTCGCCCGCAGCGTTTATGTGAATATAGTCTCGGCCTGCAGCGATACACCCCTTGGTGTATTCGCCGTCATTCCAAAAATCCAGGGCAAAAAGCGGCTTAGTCTGGCGGATTTCACGAATCCGATGATACATATATTCGCGCTGTTCCGGAGTCGCCAGCATATCAACTCTCGCGTCTTTGCCTATTGGGATGTACGTGAAGTTCCACGCGAATCTACAACCAAGTGAGATCATCTGGTCAACAAACTCGTCTGAACCAACGCTTTCAGTGTTGTACCTATGGTAACAGGTCGAGTATCCGAACAAAAGGCGGTGGTCTCTCATGCACTCCATAGCTTCGACCACTTTGCGGAACGTACCCTCACCCCTGCGCATATCTGTAGCTGATTGATCTCCTTCGATGGAGAAGGCAAGGGCCAAATTGCCAATCCTCTGTAGGTCTTTGCAGAGTGCCTCATCAACCAATGTTCCGTTTGTAAACGAGAGGAAATAACAGTCGTAGTGTTCTTCGCATAGCCGGATGACGTCGTCCTTGCGCACAAGAGGCTCACCGCCGGAGAAAATGTAGAAGTGGATACCGAGCTCCTTGCCCTGTCTGCAGATTGAATCCATTGTCTCGTAGGAGAGATTGTCGTCACGGGAGTACTGAGCCGCCCAGCAGCCTATGCACGAGAGATTGCAAAAGCTGGTCGGGTCCATCAAAATCGCCCATGGGATATTGCATCCGTGTTCGGCTTCGAGGGCACGAGAGTGCGCGCCTCCAACCATGCTTGCGTTGATCACTAGGCCTTCGACCATCTTCTGCAGCGAGTTCCTGTCGACTTCGTCGAACAGACGCTCCGCAAACTTGCGCCAGACCCCAGTCTCGTCTGCCAGAGCTTCCCGCGCTGCGCGGATCTCCGCCTCGTAGATATGCCCCTTCTCGAGCTTTTCGACTAGAGAGAGTATGGTGGGCAGCTTGGCTATTGGGTCTGTTATTAGATAGCGTAGCAACAAGTCCAAGAAGACGTCTCGTAGCTTCCTCATTGCGATCCTCCTCACATTGCCGCTGCCAATGCAGCAGCACACTACTGTGCTTGCCCCACATCGGCCGGTTTCATCCATCAAAGCAGAAGCTGCATTCACAGTGAAGGCATCAGATAAGGTTCATACTACTCTTATATGAGGTATACACTTCTGTAACTACGGTATTCTTTACACCGACAGCCGGTACAAGGAAATCCGTCCTGTCTTGGCGAACCTACCTGATGTACCGGCAAACATGCAGTTCACAAGGAGGCACCTCATCATGAAGACATCAGCTGGTGATATCGTTCTTCTGCCACGTCCAAAGCAAATCTCAAAGGGACAAGGGCACTTGCTGCTCAAATCAGGCGACTGCATCTCGATTGATCCGACGGACAAGGATCAACTGCTGCCAATAGCTCAGAAAATCCAGTGTGAACTGGATGAACTTATCGGTGTGAGGCTGTCCATAGTTGTTGGCGACCGATCTGTGTCCAAGAAGGTGGTCAGATTTGTCCGCGTCGACGGGATGGCAGATCAAGGATATACCCTCGCAATATCAGAGGAGTGCATACTGATCCGCTACAGTCTCCCAGCCGGAGCTTTTTATGCTACCCGGACGCTGAAGCAGATCGTCCGACAGACGGGGAAATGCATTCCATCCCTAGAGATCCAGGACGAGCCGGATCTCCCGACAAGAGGCCATATGCTAGACATCAGCAGAGACAAAATCCCCACAATGGAGACACTCTACAGAATCGTCGACCTCATGTCCGACCTCAAGCTCAACCATCTTGAGCTCTACATAGAAGGTGCTCCATTCGCATACCCGTCTTACCCGTTCATGTGGGAGTCGGAGACGCCTATCACAGGTGAAGAGATACTATCTCTGGATCGCTACTGCAAGGACAGATTCGTCGATCTCGTGCCCAACCAGAACAGCTTCGGCCACATGGCACAGTGGTTGACTGACAAGAGACTGAACCACCTTGCGGAATGCCCTGACGGATTTGAGTTTGAGTGGGGACGGATGTCGGCGTTCACTCTCAATCCGCTTGATCCCGGATCAATCGAGTTGGTTGCGGATCTCTACGACGATCTCCTTCCCTATTTCTCGTCAGACCTGTTCAATGTCGGCTGTGACGAGACGTTCGAACTTGGGAAGGGCAAGAGCAAAGAAGCTTGCGAGGAAAAGGGAGTTGGCAGAGTCTATCTCGAGTACCTGCTCAAGATACACAAGCTGGTCAGCGAGAGAGGCAAGAAGATGATGTTCTGGGGCGACATAATCGCCAACCACCCCGACCTAGTGCCTGAGCTTCCCAAGGACATCATCGCTCTAGAGTGGGGCTACGAGAAAGATCATCCATTTGAATCCAGGTGCAAGATGTTCAAAGACGCAGGCGTAGACTTCTACGTCTGCCCAGGCACGAGTGCCTGGAACTCGATTGCAGGCAGGACAGACAATATGAAGCAGAACATATACAGTGCTGCCTCCAATGGCATTGCTACAGGAGCACTAGGCCTCCTAAATACTGACTGGGGAGACAACGGCCACTGGCAGTACCTCCCGGTTAGCTATGCAGGCATGATGTACGGTGCTGCTGTAAGCTGGGCATGTGAGGAGAACCGCGATGTCGATCTGGCAACGTGCCTCGACAAACTCATCTTCCTCGATGCAAACGGAGTGATGGGCAAATTCGCGCTTGACCTCGGCAACTACTACTTGCTGCAGGGCAAGCGGACGCCAAATACCACTGTCATCTTTAGCATCCTCAATTCAGGACTCACGGACAACAGGTGCCTTCACGATGTAACCTGTGAATCTCTCCAAAAGACTCGGGCATACGTTGACGAGCTCGAACAGAGGCTCGCCACAGCGTGCATGAAGTGCGACGACGCAGACCTAATCGAAGAAGAGTTCAAGAACGCGATCAGATTCATAAGGCACGGTGCCGATCTCGGGCTAGTCAAGATGGATATAGCCGAAAGCGATTCAGACGGCGCTTCAAAAGAGGCTAAAGATCAGATCAAGGCCAAACTGCTGCAACTGGAGGACGACATCAGGCGCCTGACAAAGAAGCACAGACAACTGTGGCTTAAGCGAAACCGTGTAGGCGGGCTGGATAGGAGCACTAGACAGCTGGAGCGGCTCCTAGAGCAATATCGACATTTCAAGTAAAGCTGAACGCAAGAAGGCTGGCTCCCTGAAACGACTACCGGGGAGCCAGTCCCGCGTCTTACATGCCGATCTGCGACTCGCGTGAGCCTGAGATGGAGATCTCAGGCTCACGCCAAAAGTCCGGCTAGAGGCCTTTGGACAGGTGGTAGTAGACTTGATTCCATCTGAGTTCTTTCTTGAACTCTGAAAGATTTGTGCTGCTCCCTATGAGAACAAACTCTATATCCGCCATATCTGCGTAGTCTTGGAGGACCTGAGCGTTGATAGCCTGGCTAAATCCGGAGTGGTGCGCACCGCCCGCCAGGATCCAGGCAGCAGCCGCGACCTTGAGATTCGGCTTGGGCACCCAAACTGCCCTGGCTACAGGCAACTTCTTGAGAGGCTCGTCCGGAGGGACTACCTGTATCTCGTTGACGACCATTCTGAATCTATTGCCTAGATCCACTATTGACGCAACGACACCCGGCCCGCTCGGAGCGGTGAATACCGATCGCACTGGGTCAGCCTTTCCACCGATAGACAAAGGATGGATCTCGAGCGACGGCTTCTTGTCTGCAATTGATTCACAGACCTCAAGCATATGAGCACCAAGCACTTTCATATCTCCCGGCTTGAGGTGATATGTATAATCCTCCATGAACGAAGTGCCACCTTTGAGTCCTTTGGCCATTACCTTCATCGCTCTGACCAGAGCCGCAGTCTTCCAGTCGCCCTCTGCAGCAAACCCATATCCGTCCGCCATCAACCGCTGAACGGCGATTCCCGGAAGTTGCTTCAGGCCATGGAGCGTCTCGAAGTTGGTTGTGAAAGCCTTGTATCCCCCATCCTCAAGGAACGCACGGAGTCCTATCTCTATCTTGGCTGCATAGCGCAAGCTCTCGCGCTTGCTTCCGCCTTCTTGAAGCTCTTCGGCAACTACGTAGCGATCATCGTATTCAGCGACAAGCCGGTCGACCTCTGCGTCTGTCACTTGATCGACATAGGCGACTAGGTCTCCGACACCGAAGTTTCTCACCAGATAACCAAGACGGATCTGTGCCTCGACCTTGTCACCATCTGTTACTGCAACCTCGTTCATATTGTCGGCAAACCTGGCTATCCTTGCACCTCTTGAGTCGTGCCAGCCTGCAGCTGCCCGCATCCAGACAGCGACTTCGTCCTGCACGTCAGAATCCTGCCAATGCCCGACCACGACCTTGCGGTTTAGACGCAGTCGAGTAGCGATGTGGCCGAACTCCCTGCCGCCATGCGCCGACTGATTGAGGTTCATGAAGTCCATATCAATGTCCGACCAGGGGATCTCGACATTGAACTGAGTGTGCAGGTGTAGGAATGGTTTGTGCAATGCCTTCAGCCCGTTGATCCACATCTTGGCAGGTGAGAAAGTGTGCATCCACACGATCAGGCCAACGCAGTTCGGATCTGAGTTCGCGTCCAAGCAGACCTGTGTGATCGCTTCGGGCGTAGTGACTACAGGCTTATACACCACTCGCATGGGTATACGGTCAGACCTGGACAGCCCGTCTGCAATCTTCTGAGAGTCTTCTGCGACTACCTTCAGGGCTTCGTCGCCGTACAGGTGTTGGCTCCCAGTGACAAACCAAACCTCCATGTTCTCGAACTGCTTCACTAATGTTCCCTCCTTGCAAAGGTCGATGTTAAAAACATGTCAAACACCACTCCCTGGGTCTGCTCAATGATCGCTACCGCAAACCCATTACATGCCTATGTTACACCACTCTGATGGCAAGAGTAAACATCTAACCGTTTCGAATGCGTCGCTTGTAGATTTCCCACCCTACCCAGAGTCACGGCATTTCCTTTGCCCTACTCAGAGTCGCAGCATTTGGGCATGTGTTTCCTAATGATCTCTCTGACAATGGGTCCGGCGATTCTATACCCGTCCTCGTTTAGATGTAACCCGTCCGGCATTATGGATTTGTCGATTCTGCCGCTGGCTGTTAGAAGTGAGTCTCCGAAGTATTCGTAGACGAAATCGCCGCACCGGGCGTGCTGCTCCAGCTGATGGTTTATCGCTCTTATCCTCGTCATGCATTCCTCGCCGTTCTCATCCTTATCTCGAGGCAGCAACCCGAACACGACGACCTTTGACCGAGGGCACTTGGACCTGATGACTTCGACGATCTGCAAAATTCCATCAACTATCTCTTCTACGGTATTCTTGGACAGGTTGTTGGTGCCAGCGAGCACCAAGAACAGCTTCGGATCAATACCGTCGATCTCACCGTTCAGGACCCTCCACAGCACGTTTTCGATGCAGTCTGCGCCTACACCGAAGTTTGCGGGGTTGAACTCCGCGAAGCACTTGTCCCACAGATGATCATAGTCTTCCCACCGTCGCGTCAGCGAATCGCCCAGGAAGACAACATCGATCTTCCGCTCTTTGCCGATCCGCAAGATCTGCTCGTGCTTTTGCCGATGATGCTCGTCAGTTCGCATGACTGGCTGAAGCTTCATCTCTCGGTCACTCCTTTGTGCAACAACGAGGTGGCGCCCACTGGCTAAACCACCTCGTTGAGCTGTATGGCCGCTTGATCTGCCTTAACCCTTGACTACTCTGAAATAGTGGTCAAGAAATCTCTCAACATCTACGTTTACAGCAACAGTGTGAGGCGACTCACTCGGATTGCCCCTATCAAACAGGGCATATCCTGCCAATCGGTCGCTCTTTAGCTCTACCGACACAGTCCCGCTTTCGTATTCGCAGAGCTCCGGCTCAAAGATCACTGCAGCTGCCAGAGGATCATGGAATGTGATCCTGTCCGTCCTTCGCAGCCACACCGAGCTCATATCAGCTACCCGGTCAAGCACGTCTCCCTTGATCTCGGCCCTCGCGCGATCGCCGCTTAGGACACATCTCATAGTGCCATCTAGGCCTATGGAGATATGAGGCAATACTGGCGCCTGATATACGACGGCTGTAGCAACAGGGTCGTTGATCGCGTTCCATCCATAGTGGTTCGTGCCGCCGCACATCAGTACTAGAGATTTCAGTTGGGCCGCGGTCTCCGGATACGTTGCGAACAACAGGCCGACGTTGGTCATCGGCCCAATGGCCAGCAGCGTGACCTCTCCCGGTCTGGACTCGATTATACCCCTCATGAACTCCACAGCCTTATTTTCCGGGAACTTTTCGCTGTGATCCCAGCGTTCAAGCACAGAAGCCTGCGAGACGTCCTGTTGCTTGTGGTTTCCGAGGACAGCGCGGCTGGCTCCGGGGTAAACCGGGACATCCGTGCGGCTGCATTTTGACTTCAGCTCCTCTTGGTGCTGCTAGTTGCTAATCCAGCCGCGGAGCTTCATTGCCTCGACGACTCGTTGAATGGCGATCATATAAGCGGCATCCCTCGTATACACGTTCTTTTCCTTGGCAAGCTGGATCACACTTGAGAATGCGCTGACCATCTTCTTTTCAACTCTGTTGTTGACCTCTTCCTGATCCCAGTAGAAGCTCATCGCATTCTGCACACTTTCGAGGTGAGAGCAAATGACGCCTCCGGCATTGCACAAGAAGTCGGGTATCACCAGGATGTTCTTGTTCTCCCTCAATACTGCATCCGCCTCTATTGTAGTAGGCCCGTTTGCACCCTCGGCAAGAACCCTGACCTTATCGCTGATCATCGAGACGTTGTCTCCAGTGATAGCTCCCTCTACTGCAGCTGGGATAAGGACCTCGACTTCCTTTGACAGCCAAGCGTCCGCGTCCTCGACCTCGTAGCCATTGGCGAGGGCTTGCTCATTATCAATGGACCCATACTGGTCGGTTATGGACTGCAAGAACCAAGGATCGATCCCATCTGCCTTGCTTATGGTGTATGATCTCTTGTCGTTCCTGTTCCAGTAAGATACACTGACGACCTTGCCGCCGAGTTTTGTGAAGTTGATGGCTGCATACTGCGCAACATTGCCAAAGCCCATGATCGAAGCCCTACACTCCGAAGGATCGATATCCAGGTGCTTAAGGGCTTCGCGCACAGTTACGATCACTCCAAAACCGGTGGCCTCTCTCCTCCCAACCGAGCCTCCAAGGGCCAGTGGCTTGCCTGTGACAATCCCCGGCTGGAACTCGCCCTTGAGCTTTATGTACTCGTCCATCATCCAGCCCATCATCTGGGCGGTTGTTCCGACGTCGGGAGCTGGGACGTCCACCGACGGGCCGATATTCCTCGACATTTCTCTGACCCAAGCTCTGCACAGTCTCTCCTTCTCGCCTTCAGAAAGGGATGCAGGATCTACAACCACTCCGCCCTTTCCCCCACCCAGCGGGAGGTCCGCAAGAGCACACTTCCATGTCATTAGAGTTGCCAGTGCCCTGACTGTGTCGATGTCTTCACCTGCGTCAAAGCGTATTCCGCCCTTGGCCGGGCCTCTGGCGTCATTGTGCTGGACCCTGTAGCCTCGAAAGATCTTGACCGATCCGTCGTCCATCCGGACCGGCAGTAGCACACGGATCTCGCGCATCGGATGTCTCAGAATCTCGTGTGCCTCAGGTGAGAGCTCTAGCATCTCTGCATACTCGTCCAACTGCTTTTGAACTTCGTCAAAAAAATTGCCACTTGCCATCCTTCTGCCTCCTCAATACTCAGGGTACGCAAACCTTGCTCCGGCCCAATTGAGCGCATCCATAGCCTGACCTGCCGGAGTTACTCAAATCCGCCGTACACTGCTATAAATGTGATAGACTTGTCGTCACCCTTCATTATACATCTACAGTCAATAGGTAGAGCAAGAGGGAGTGAGCTTCAATGCGATTTTCTTTCGTATGGACAAGACTTACTGAAAAAGATAATGAAATTAAGAAATATGTTACTTGTTGTCTTACATGTTGTATGGTATCCTATAAGTAAACGCAGGTCGCGGCTCATCCAACACCCCCACAGGATATCTCTCCTGGCCGCGCAACTCAATACCTGCTAGTGCTGCACTTTCACAGATTCGCAACTGCTCTCATTCCTTAGATCGCGCAGACGCAAGACGGTCGTGCCCTCAGGCACCTCTCAACCTGGGGATCACCGCTTCATCTCAGATTGCAGCATGATAGACCGACGCCTTAACCACTCCATCTCAGACAGCAGCATAGACTGACGCCTTAGTCGATGCTCTTGGTTCAGCGGTTTGTCGACCTCATATGCCTTTCGCATCCACACGACCGGGGTGAATAACGAAGGCTGAGAGGTTGGCATATTATCTTTGTCAGGTTTTCCTAAGATTAGCGAGCCTGGCAAAGGAGATAAATACCAAAGAAGGGGTGTCGTCTATGAAACGTGGGTTGCTTCTAGCTCTGGTCATGGTACTAGTCTTGAGCACGGCAACGTTTGCGCAGGAACTCGACAGAAGTGAGACGTTAGTAGTTACGGGCGCTATGTGGGGTCCTCCTTCCAGCTGGAACATCCTGATTCCAAACCCGGTGCAGGGAGTCCAGGGCCTGGTCTATGAGACTCTGTTCTCTTACAACCCCTTGACCAATGAGTATCGCCCGTGGCTCGCGGAAAGCGGCGAATGGGTCTCGGACAATGAGTACGTGATCAAGCTCCGTCAAGGCATCAAGTGGACCGACGGCGAACCCTTCAACGCAGAAGACGTCGTGTTCACCTACGAGATAGCGAAGAACAACGAACTGCCTTACTCCCCGATCTGGAACTGGATGGAGTCAATCACAGCTGTTGATGACTACACAGTACGCGTCAAGTTCTCTGAGCCGCACTACGACGAGTGGGCTGGCGAGCTCTATCTGAGGTTCATTATCCCAGAGCATATCTGGAGCAAGGTTCCGTCGAGCGAGCTGCTCACCAGGGTCAATGCCAACCCGGTCGGAACCGGTCCCTACTTCTACTACAGCGCTCAGCAGGACAGAATGGTCTGGGTAAGGAACGACGATTGGTGGGGCAACGACGTTTTTGGCAAGCCGAAGCCGAAGTATATCGTTGACTTGGTAAACGTCAGCAACAACATCACACTTGGGTCGTTGATGAAGGGTGAAATCGACCTCAGCAACAACTTCATCCCCGGCGTCGAGAAGGTCAAGGAAATCGTAGGCCTTGAGACGTGGTTCGACGACGCACCGTACATGCTCTCCTGGAACACCGCTAAGGTCTACATGAACACCCTCAGGAAGCCTATGGATGATCCTAAGTTTAGGAGAGCCCTGGCCTTTGCGATCAACCAGGACAACATCGTTAACAGGGTATACGGTGGACTCGTCTTGCCTGCCAACCCGACTGGCTTGTTTGGCGAAGGCCGCGTGAAATACCTCGATCAGGATGTGGTCGACGAGCTGGGCTTCTACTATGACCCGGCCAAGGCGAAGGAGATGTTCGATGCAGCCGGTTACGTCGATAAGAACGGTGACGGCTGGAGAGACAATCCTGACGGTAGCCCGATCAAACTCGAGATCATCGTCCCGAACGGCTGGACCGACTGGATGGAGGCTATTAGGTCCATTGCTGCAGATGCCCAGGCAGTAGGCATCAACCTGGTTCCTGCATTCCCGGATGCCTCAGTTTACGACTACAACAGATTCAACAGGAACTTCGACATGTTGATCGGAAACCAGCAGTCAACACTCAGTGCCACGCCGTTTGACTACTGGAACCGTGTCTTCAGTGACAACATCCACGGAGCAAGCGTAACCTCAGGTAACTGGGGCTGCTACGACAATCCAGTGCTGTTCCGCTGGATCGATGAGTTCAACGTGACCAACGATGAGGAAGTCAAGCAGACACTGGCATCCAATATCCAGAGAGTGCTGCTCGAGGATATGCCTGTGATCCCGCTCTGGCACAACGGTCTGTGGGCTCAGTGGACAACGCTCAACTGGACCAACTGGCCGGACGAGCACAATCCCTATGGCCTCCCTTGCACCTGGGGCAATGCATATCAGCTAGGGTTTATCGATGTGTTGATTGGGCTTGAGCCAGTCAACTAAGTGCGATTTGCCCAGAGGAGACGATTACGGGCTTGACTGACGTTGAGAACAGGTCCGATACTCGTATCGGGCCTGTTCTTTCGAAAGGAGCATCGCAGGGCGATGGGAAGGTACCTCAGCAAAAAGATCGTTGTCTACTTAGTTACGTTTTTTCTTGCAGTAACAATTAACTTCATCATCCCGCGAATGATGCCCGGAGACCCGATTCAGCTTCTTCTGTCGCGCTATTCAGGTATGGAAGGCGGCAGAGAGATCATCGAGAGACAACTAACATTGCTTTTCAGCCTTGATAAACCCCTGATCGTTCAGTACCTCAATTTCTGGAAATCAATATTCACGCTCGACTTCGGTATAAGCATAATGCTGTTCCCCACGCCTGTTACCACAATCATACGCAGGGCGATTGTCTTTGACATCGTACTGCTGGTGCCGGCGATAATCGTCAGTTGGATCGTCGGAAATCGGCTCGGCGCATTCACAGGTGTCAACAGACGAGCTGACAACGCACTCATGCCTGTATTCTACTTTTTGACCTCATCTCCGTATTTCTGGCTCGGAGGCGTCTTGGCGTTCTTCCTGGGCGTGGTTCTCGACTGGTTCCCAATAAGCGGAGCGTACAGTGCAACTATGATTCCTCGTTTTTCACTGGCCTTCATCATCGACTTCCTGAAACACTGGATTCTGCCTTTTCTGTCAATGGTATTGGTAGATCTGGGCGGTTGGGCGATCGGAATGAGGAACATGATCATCTATGAGAAAAGCTCGAATTATTCGAAATATATGGAGGCTCTCGGCGCATCCCACAGGACTATTAGAGATTACGGTTTCAGAAACGGGGTCCTCCCACAAGTCACAGGTCTGGCGCTTAGGCTTGCAGGCATCATCGGAGGGGCTATCACGGTTGAGACCGTTTTCAACTATCCGGGGTTAGGTAGAATGATGCTAAATGCTGTGAACAATCAAGACTACTTCCTCCTGCAAGGCATCTTCTTGGCGATCGTCACCATGACGCTGGTCGCCAACTTCGTTGTTGACTTCGTCTACATGTTCATCGACCCACGAGTACGGCTCTCGCTCTCTGGGGAGGTGTAGTTCATTGATTGCAAGCTTCTTGAAAGAGCACGAGAATCTATACTACGCCTTGACTAACAAAAAAGTCATAGTGGGTCTGGTCCTGTTCCTCTCGATAGTACTACTTGCGCTCGTTGGACCAATGCTTACTCCTTATGACTACGAGGAATACGCGGGCATGCCGTATGATCCGCCCTCGCCGAACCACTGGTTTGGGACTACGATCATGGGGAGAGACGTGTTCACCCTCACTGTCTATGGATTGCGTTCTACATTGCTGGTCGGGTTCATTGCGGGGACTATTGCTACCGTGGTTGGATGTATCATTGGCTTCCTTGCAGGTTACTACGGAGGCAGTTGGTTCGATGAGATATTGATGATGATCACCAACATCTTTGTCGTCATCCCGCAGCTCGCCCTGCTCATTATCATATCTGCTTTCTTGAAGGTACGTGGCATTATAGTCATGTCGGTAATAGTGTCGGCTACCGCCTGGCCGTGGACTGCAAGAGCTGTCAGGTCACAGACTCTGTCTCTAAAAAACCAGGAGTACGTCAGTCTTTCGAGGATTTCAGCTCTCAGCGTAGCGAGAATACTCAGAGAAGACATTGCATCCAATATGTTCTCATACGTCTTCATGGTGTTTATTCTTCAGTTCAACGGAACGATGCTCTCTACGGTCCAGCTTGAGTTTCTCGGCCTGGGGCCGACCAGAGGAGTCTCCCTTGGACTCGTCATGCAGGATGCAGTCAACTGGAACGCCATTCAGCTCGGCATGTGGTGGTGGGCGATCATACCCGGATTGATCATCACAGTCATGATAACCTCGCTCTACTTGGTCAACACAGGACTTGACGCTGCGTTTAACCCGCGGCTGAGGGAGGCATAGCACATGAGCGAAAACATCCTTGAAGTCAAAAACCTCCGAGCTTACTACAAGGTCCTAAAAGGCGAGGTCAAAGCTGTAGACGACCTCACCTTCAACGTTAGAAAGGGCGAAATCCTCGGAGTTGCGGGCGAGTCCGGGTGCGGAAAAAGCACGTTGGCCAATACTCTCATTTCCAGAAAGCCTCCGCTACACTATATCTCAGGCGAGGTCAGGCTCCTTGGCAAAGACATAATGCATATGCCGAGTGAGCAATTTCGCAAAATGCGTTTTCGCAACATCTCCCTGATCCCGCAGTACGCGCTTGATGCGTTCAGCCCGACAAGAAGGATCAAACAGTTTATCAGCGACCTCGTGCGAGATCACGGGATAAAGGCCGATCAGAAGTTCATGGCCAAGGTCGTCGATCGTCTCCGGCTCGTGAACTTGGATGAATCAGTGCTGGATCGATATTCGATAGAGCTGTCCGGCGGGATGAAGCAAAGGATCATCCTGACCATATCGACGATTCTAGATCCGGAATTCCTTATCGCGGATGAGATCACATCCGCGCTCGATGTGAGTTCACAGCGCTACGTTGCAACCATGCTGGCGAACTTCAGAGATGAAGGAATCATAGGCTCGGCTATGTTCATAACCCATGACCTCTCGATACTGTATCAGATAGCTGACAAAATACTGATCATGTACGCAGGCAATCTCGTTGAGATAGGACCGACAGATGAGATAATCAAGAACCCGAGGCACCCTTACACTCGCGCCCTGATCGCGTCTCTGCCGCAAGTGGGCATTCAGTACAAAGACCATAGACTTGAGGGCATAGAAGGCACGCCTCCTGCCCTATTAAATATCGGAGAAGGATGCAGATTCCGGTTCCGTTGTCCATATATGAGTGCCAAGTGTGAAGGATCACCTGCCTTAGAAAACGTCAGTCTTGATCATCAGGTTTCATGCTGGTATTGGAAGGAGGTCGAGAGCGATGTCAGTGCCTAGCAGCAACGACAGCATTTTGTCAGTCAGAGGCTTGACGAAAGTATTCTACAGCGGGGTGTTCAGGCGTCAGGCCACGGTTGCTGTCAAAGACGTGTGGTTTGAAATGAAGCCTGGGACTATCCTCTCGCTCATAGGCGAAAGCGGTAGCGGTAAGACCACCATCGGCAAGCTGATCCTAAAACTGATCCAGCCGACCAGCGGCCAAATCATATACAAAGGCACAGATATCGCTCACCTCAAGAACAAAGAGCAGCTAAGAGACTACTACAGAAAAGTGCAAGGCGTCTTTCAGGATCCCTTTGCGACCTTCAATCCCCTCTATCGAGTTGATCGGATTTTCAACATGGTCTACAGCTCGTTTGGGCTGGACCAGGGCAAAAAGGACGAACAAGTCCGGGAAGTCCTCGAGAGCGTCAATCTTGATCCCGACCGAACGCTAGGCAAGTTTCCCCACCAACTCAGCGGCGGGCAACTTCAGAGACTGCTGATAGCGCGGACATTGCTTATGGACGTAGATATCTTGATTGCAGATGAGCTGATCAGCATGCTCGATGCCTCTACCCGGATCGGGATCCTCAACCTGCTCGTTGACATATGTAAGTCCCGCGGCATGTCGATACTTTTCATCACCCACGACCTCAACCTAGGCTACTACATTAGCGACTACACTTTGATCATGTACAAAGGCAGGCTGGTGGAAAAAGGCGACACCAAAAAGATCTATGAAAACCCTGTCCATCCTTACACCAAGATGTTGTTTGAATCCGTGCCCGATATACACAGGAAGTGGGACAGGAGCGAGGAGTTCCTCCCAGAGCACGTCGTTCAGGAAGTAAGGGAGTTTTACGCAGCCAACGAGGGCCGCGGATTCGAGGACGTCGAAGAAGAGCACACCGTGCTCTTCTCAGATAGGTAGCTAATATGATTGGCATTACCTCCAAATAATGGATGCACCCGCACTAATGATACACCAAGTGCGTATAGGGGTTCTAGCACAAGATGTGACTTTTTCTCGTCATATGCATCAGACCGCATACGGAAACAGGACACTATATATGTGTGTACGTGGTTTGGCCACAGTATCTTCTAATACTCGGCCGTTCGTCACCAATTTCCGGCCTGCCTGCCAAGAGCGGTCAAACGTCTCGGTGCTATCCTGGCAGGTCTGTTACGGATGCTCTGTTGAAGAAGGATGTCTGGAGTTCTCTGAACTGATCGTCAGCCCGCACTACGAGACAATAGGAGGCGACGTGCTCAGCTCAATTCTCACGCAATACAAGGACACTACCTGCTCTTCTGCACACGACACGATCAGATATGGCGACACCACTTCCTTGAATGCCCTGCCTCTATGCGAGAAACTTGGACTAGTACGGTCTTCGAATCCGAGTCTCTCCCGCGTTGAGTTACGTCTGCAGACGGTGAAAGAGCCTCTCGAAGACTAGGCGTTATCCGATCCGCATCACCGCGTGCCGATTTCAGTGATTCTCTTGGCAAGTTCATTTGCTTGTCCCTCTAGCTATGCTGCCTACATAGACATCGGTCCATGGAAAGACATCATTAGCGGGATACAGTGATTAGGCGGCTGCGAGCTGACGGGCTAGACAGCTAGGTTAGCGGTGGCTGGCGGTGGGCTGCCGGTTCTACGTGCAGAGCTACGCCAGCCGCCCGATGTCAATAACTCATGGCTTAACGCCGATTTGCAGCTTCATCGCCTTTGGGCCTGGTGCTTTGACCACAAAGAACTCCAGTACCTCGCTGTCTCGGTTCTGAGGCTGCATCTTGGTCTTATAATCTATCTCCACAACACTGCCCGCAGGGTAGACATGCTCCTCGCCATCCGCCACAACTGTGAGCTTACCTCGTAAGACAATCATGTAAACGTTGGAGTTGGCAAAGTGCTCGGGCAGTGCTTCACCCTGCGGCAAGACCATGTGGTTTAGCGCAAGATGCTCATTGTCAATGATTCTCTCGATGATCTTCTGATCCGTCTGGCTAAAGGGATGACTTGCTTTGATCATAACTGACCCCCCTCGGCTCTTCGCTGTGTTCGTCAATCATAAAACTGACCGCTTCGCAATCAAGGTCTGCTTGCATTAATCTCTCCACGACTAAGCAGATTAGTACGGCCAAGGCGAGCCTAGCAAAGCAGCGAGTGCTGAGACTTAACAGTCATCCACGATATTCCCGTCTGTAGAGATCGTCACGACGCGCCACGGGATCATCTGTCCACTCTTTTGCAGAGCTGACTTCACCATCTCGACAAGGCCGCCACAGCACGGTACTTCCATTCTCAAAACAGTGATGCTCCTGATCTGATGCTGCTCGAGTATCGTAGCAAGTTTGTCGGAATAATCATACTGATCCAGCTTCGGGCATCCGATTAGGGTGATTTTGCCCCGCATGAAATCCTCGTGCAAATTGGCATATGCGTATGCAGTGCAATCGGCTGCGATCAGGAGATGTGCGCGATCCAAATAGGGCGCATTTACCGATACCAGCTTCAACTGGCAGGGCCACTGACGCAACTCTGAAACAGCACCCGGCCGCGGCGAAGAATGAGCGTATCCGACAGAGGAGTTTTCGCCGTGCGACTGAGCTGCAGGTCGGATCTCTCGTGCTGCCGTGCCCGGGCAACCGCAGTCCAGCTTAGCCCCTGCGCAGGAAGACGCCGCATCTCCGCCCTGCTCTTGCTGCTTGAGCATCTTAATGCGCTCCTGTACTGCCGCCTCATCAAATGGGGCAGCTTCCCTCTCCTCAATCGTGATCGCGCCTGTGGGGCACTCCGGCAAACAGTCGCCTAGCCCATCACAGTATGACTCGGAAACGAGCTGTGCCTTGCCGTCAACCAGTTGCAGCGCACCTTCGTGACAAGCGTCTATGCAAAGCCCGCAACCGTTACACTTCTCAGGGTCGATTTTGACGATCTTTCGTACCATTGAGGAAATCCTCCTTCCCTCATCTTGTCTTTACAGCTTCAGTATAGTAGGATCGGATTGACAAGTCTGTAACCATGGTTACAAATGTCGAGGTTTATTCGCCATGTCTAAACACTTCGAACAAGCGCTAGCTAGGTGTCCTCTTTTCAAAGGAATCAGGGGCGAAAATCTGTCCTCATTGGTCAATTGCCTGCAACCCAGGAGCGTTGACCATCGGGGTGGCGAGTACATCGCAATAGCAGGCGGGCGCCTGAACGGCATAGGCGTGGTCGTGGCCGGGAGGGCTGCCGTCATCAAAGAGAACGCCAGAGGCGAGCGTGTAGTAATGGCAATACTGGAGCCGGGTGAGCTCTTTGGCGAGATCGCCGCGTTTGCAGAAGACCCTAGGTGGCCTGCAACAGTGCAAGCCCAGGACGCCTCTTCTGTGCTCTTTATCCCGCGAGAGACAATCGTCGGGATGTGTGCTGAAAGCTGTCCGTGGCACAAGGCGTTGATAAGTAACATGCTCAAGATTGTCTCCGAGAAAGCCCTAATGCTAAATCAAAAGGTCAATTACTTGACGATAAAGAGCCTGCGCGGGAGAATCAGCGCGTTTCTGCTGGATCACTACAAGAAGGCAAGACAGACAACCTTGACACTGCCGCTAAACCGCAACGAGATGGCGGACTATCTGAACGTGTCCCGTCCTGCTTTGTCGAGAGAGATGGGCCGGATGAAAGACGAAGGCCTGATTGACTTCTACCTTTCAACGTTTCGGATCCTGGATCTCGATGCTTTGAAAAGGTATGCAGAATAGAGGGTATATGCGCCGGCAATGATGAGGCCAAGGGACTACAGATCACCGGACAGAGGAGCCACTGACGGGGTGAGAGCAGTGAGTGTAACGCCATCCTACCGTAAACTGTGGGAGAGTGGCACGCTATCTGCCAGGGCTAAGGAGGCAAGGCGTCGACTCGAGGCCTGCGATATATGTGCACACGAATGCGGAGTCAATCGCTTAGCAGGTGCAAGAGGTTTTTGCCGGGCAGGTGATACGATTGAGATCTCCAGCTACGGCCCACATTATGGTGAAGAGGATGTGCTTGTGGGTTCCCGAGGCTCGGGCACGGTCTTCCTCACTGGTTGCAACTTGCGATGCGTATTCTGCCAAAACTACGACATTAGCCACCTTAGACACGGGTATACCGTGTCCATCGAGGAGTTCGCCGGGATTCTGATGGGGCTTCAGAGCAGGGGATGCCACAACATCAACCTAGTCACACCGACGCACTTCCTCCCTCAGATTATCTCTGCCCTCGACCTTGCGTGCGCAGAGGGCCTCAACATTCCTCTCGTGTGGAACTGCGGAGGGTATGAGTCGGTCACGGCTCTCCGCTTGCTAGACGGTATTGTCGACATTTACATGCCTGATGTCAAGTTCGGTGATTCTGCAGAAGCCGCCCGCCTCACGGGAGCGCGAGGATACTGGGAGGCAGTCCAACAAGCCCTCCTTGAGATGCACAGGCAAGTGGGCGATCTCAAGGTGGACAGCGCTGGCATTGCTTACCGGGGCCTATTGGTTCGTCACCTGGTACTGCCCGGAAACCTTGCCGGCACTGAATCTGTGCTCAAGTTTATCGCAGAAGAGATCTCGCCAAATACCTACGTCAACATCATGGCTCAGTATCATCCAGCCTACCAGGCACGACACTACCCTCCGCTTGATCGCAGGATCACCCGGCAGGAGTACATCGAGGCGCTACAGATCACTAGACGGCTGGGACTAACAAGACTGGCGCTCTAGTAGGCTAGACAGTAAGCTTTACAGCAGGCCTCAGACTAGAGCCGATCACGTCATCTATGCAAGTGCGTACAGGGCTGGATCGACACCCACTGGCAGAGGTTTGTCTGAGTACCTGTCAGCCCAATACAGAGCCAACCACTTCCTCAAGACACTGTAGTCCTTGGTATGGACCTTAGTACAGTCCGGATCTCCGTAGTCATTACACAGCTCGAGTATTGATGGTAGAGGATCCGGCTGGTAGTCGACTATACTCTTCATAACCGCGTGTATCCCATCGGACTTCAGATTTCCGTGGTAGTACTCGTAGTTGCCGGGGGTCCCTCGAAGATGTTTAGCTGCCGGTCACATATGACCTCAACATCTCCTCCGTAGCGATGATAAGCGGAGTAGTCGCGCTCCATATCAGTCAAGTCGCGGGTGCCGTACATGACCTCCCGAGTGACAGTGCCTTCACACAGGAAGTCCGGCAACGCCACATTGCCTGAGACGTGTAGGTTCACCGACTCTAGATCGCAAACATCCAGACGCAACGGCTCATCTCGATGAGCCTTCGGTTTGGCATTCATGCCGGGACAGTGATGTTGATGAGTGCGTCCTCACTATCGGTCAGTGACCGAAGCGCATCGACCATCTCCTGGACCTGGTGTATGTTGACCTTTTTCGACTCCCTCAGGATGTGTGTTCACTGCGCGCCTCCTGAGCTGATCTGATTGGCCTGCCCGCAAGGACGGCCAGGCCGCTTCCGGTCTAACTATATCAGTAGCGTGCATTAGCTGTAGGGAAAGAACCGATACGACTTGTTCCTGACTGCAGGTCCGACGCGTGCACGGGCGCCACTGAGGCCGATAGCCACGTCAACTGCAGGTCTGGCGCAGGAGGTACTCGAACATGTCGCGATAGGGCTCCGAGAGGACACCTCTGCTGAAGTAGTCTGTATCACCCAAACCATGGCCAACACCAGGGTAGTAGTGAAACTCGATATTCGTTTTTCCGTCTTTCTGAGCCTGCTGCTCCAGGGCTCGCACACAGCCAACGGGAGCGGCGTGGTCCAACTCTCCATGGAATATGCCAACCGGGATATCCAACTGTGATAGGAACGTCCAGATGTGAGGATGGTTGAAGTGATCGTCAACCCAACCATCGGGCAGTTCCACGGCAGCTATAGGCTTCAACCAGGCATTGACAGTCTCCGTGTCCGAAGCCTTGAGAGCATCAATCACGGGCTTTGACAACTGTCGCCTATCGTGAATGGTGTATGCACCGTCTCCGTCTGGGTCAAACACCTCGAAACCGATGCCAGGCATCAAGCGGCGTATGCCCTTCGGATCTGCTTCAAACTCCTCACGCGTAATGACCCCGTCGCCGTTCAGATCCCAGCACAGACAGTGCTGCATAAACAAACCGTCTGTGAACATCCACTCAAGTGCGTCTCGCAATTCACTCACAACTGAGCATAGAATGATACCCTTGACCTGGCCTCGTAGCCGAGTTGCCGCCTCGGCCGCCAGCAGCGTCCCCTCGCTCGCACCGATCAGGAAGACCTGTTCAGCATCGACTGAGGGCTGCTCCCTGACTGCACGAACCGCGGCAACAGCATCCAGCACCTTATTCGCCAGCGTGCTGGTGTTGTACAGCGGACGATCGATGTCTGTGTATCGTGGCGGTTCTGAACCGCTGCGAACGCCTCTGCCTTCGTAGCTAAAGAACGCCATGTTCATCTCAGCCAGGCACTCTCGATAGAGGTCGAGGTATTCGATCACGCTTCCGTCAGAGAGCTGTACCCGGATATCTACTGTCTGCGCCTCAGCAGTCTGCACCCACACGACTACGGGATAGCTGCCATCATGCACCGGTGTTGTGAGCTTGCCGAACAGCATGGTTCCGTCATCGGACTCAAAGGTGATCTCCGTAGTCTTGAAGGCTCTGTCAGTGAAGTTCATAACGTCTGTCGATGTCGAGCGAGTAGGATCTCCCTTGTCATTTCTAGATGGACAGGCCATTGTCAAAAACCTCCGTTAAAGGCCTCAGTCTGCTGCTCAGCTACGGCATACCCGCGACTCGGTCGCGCAAGGGAGTCGGAGAAACGAGTCAACGCGCTACCGACAAAACCCATTGATAAACACGTTCCGCCAAGAGAACTGCATGCCTGTAGTCGTCTTCGTTTACGGGCTCCCAGTCTCCCGGGTACCGAGTTTCTACCGCGTAATCAGTGAGGATGGCAGCTTCCCTGAGTTCATCGGGGACCTGGATTCTTCGCGAGTCTCTTAACAGCTTGAGAAGGTAACCAATAGAATGGGTTCTAGGCGCCCTCATGCCGAGGTACAGCATCAGAGCCTTCAGCGATTTCTCCGCAGCCTGTTGAGCGTCAAAGCAGAGGTCCTCGTACAAAATCTCCGGTGCTTGGCGGCCAAGCTTCGCTCTTGCGAGATTGCTTTCGGCCCGCCTCAACCATTGAGACCATGGCTTATCTCTCATAGACCACCAGTCCCTGTACAGCTTCCTGATAGACTAGCCCGGGAGTTGATCGACACCGTTCAACACTCTCCGGTGTTTCGACCAGTATGTCGACTGCTGCAGGTATATCGATCAGCGCTTTGTAGATCTCGTGAGCGACCGCCCGGCGATTTGTGATTCCAGACTTAATCACGAGCAAATCATAGTCGCTCTCAGGATCCACACATCCTCTCGATCTGGATCCAAAGAGTATGATCTTGTCAGGGTCTACGGCATCGACTACCTGCTTCACGATTTGTCGCAGCACCTCGTCCAATGGCTCTCCTCCCAGGCCACCTGATCTATCCAAGACTTCGACAGCCTGATTATACCATAGTTCCCAATGAGTCGCTGTTCTGCCGAGGGGTTTCTACCGCCAGATTAGCCAGATCAGTATATATCCAGAGGTAACAGCGGCGAGTGTAAAGGGGACACTGATCTTCATGAAATCCTTTGCACTGACCTCGTACCCATCCTTACGCAGAATTCCAAGTCCGGTAATATTAGCGGAGGCTCCAATCGGCGTGAGGTTGCCTCCGAGGGTCGCCCCAACGAGCAGGTAGTCTATCTCCTTGAGCGTCCTTTTCACTGGTATCAGGTTGCGAGAGCGGACAACCTCACGGATCAAGCCAATGGCCATGACCCCAACGTGGCCAAACCACGTACACACATATATAGTGTTCTGTTTCCGTATGCGGTCTGATGCACATGACGAGAAAAAGTCACATCTTGTGCTAGAACCCCTATACGCATTTGGTGTATCATTAGTGCGAATGCATCCATTATTTGTAAGGATGGAAACGATACCGCTAACCAGCAGCGGTATCACTAGCCAGCTTGGAGAGCAACTCATTGAGGCACTCGGCCTCAGACTTGTGTGATGTATCCAGGACCACTCGTTCGGCCGTCCAATCGTGATATTCGCGACTCTCGACCTCCGTCCAGGTCGGCAGGCGCAATCCAGGGACTGTCGGCGATCTGGATTCGACTCTCCTACGATGCTCTCGTGCATCAGAACAGACGATCTCGATGTTCACATACCGGGTACCTGCGTCCAAGGCCACCCGCTCCCACTCACGCCTTGTCAACTCGATCGGATTGCAGGAATCAGCGACTACGCTGACGCCTACACTCAGAATATCGGCTACTACACGGTATGCCAGGCGGTATCCCTCGCCCTGGACATTGATCGAACACAGATCCCTCAAGGCTTGCTCGATGGTGTCAATGCGGATGTAGGCGGCACCGAGGTGTCGAGCCAGCAACCGAGCTATCGTTGTCTTCCCGCTCCCTGGGAGTCCTGCGAATATGTAGAGTGTCGGATCGTTCAGGTTAATCACACCCTCTATCAGGCGCCTGTCTGCCTAGCGAAACCCGTGTCAGTGATGCCCGTGACCCCGGCAGAAGCGCCAACCTGGCATTTAGAGCGCTGAATGCACGCTCCTCCTTATCCGTGCGTCCGTCCGTAATCAGCCACGATCCGGCGAATACTCTTCAGGTGAAGCCGTTCGTGCCAGACAAGTCTGCGCAGGACCTTCCTAACTGTCCAAGTCTCATCGCCATTTCTGAGGCGGACCCTATCAGAGGATGCCCTGAGTTCGTCCAAGAAGCGGTATGTCTCCTCTCTCGACTGCCGCAACTGCTCGTGCCAATCTGCGGTCTGAAGTGCCCGCAGGTCCAAGCAGCAGCATCTACATAACCACCGGCCACGTCTCCGGACAGAACAAGTGAGGAGCGGCATGAAACCGTGACTCAACACTGCTCTGGTTGCTCCAGCCATCGCATGCGGACCCAGTAGGAACACTGCGTCAAATGAGGAGTTCATATCGAATCCTCTATTCAGTCCAGGACGACAAGTTGACAGTAAGTGCTGTAAAAGTCAGTCATCATAGGGAGGCCTATCATACTGTAAGAGCCTATCCATAGCAACCCTTTCCAATCCGTCTATCCCGCGAGAGGCGAGGAACGCGCAATCCTCGTAAATGGTCAACTGTCCGCTGTTGCAAGCTGCAATCGGAATGCTCTTTATCGCCTCAAGCTTATCAAGATCCCATAGCTTGATCTCACCACACGGGAAGCAGGTCGTGATGAGAACATCTTTCCAGATGCCCGCAAGTCGGAACGCCTTTCGGTGAGCCGATTTGCGGACAGCTATTACGTCAAGAGTGTCTAAGTTGCGGATGGCGAATGATTTATCTTGGGATGCAGAAAGGAGTCTGTTGTCGTAGATCAAGAGGCTCTTGAGGTTCTGCCTATGAGCGGCAATATCCTGCACTACCTTGCAGGTCTGTTTGTCTATCACCAGCAGGTGTCCTTCAACGTTGCCCGCATACAGTTTGTCGCCCACACTGCGAATCACCCACATGCTACTGGAGGATATCTCATAGAACTCCACCTGCGGCTTGGTTGTAATACTCGCCTTATCGATGACTGCCAGCGAACCGTTGCGAATGCCGGCGTAGACTCGCTTGTCATCGCTGTCCATCCCGCAGATATCAGACGTCAGGTCCTCTCCGAGCTTCACTTCACCGCAGCAACTCAGGGTCTCCTTGTCGAAGATGTAGAGCATGGTGAAGTCTTCGCAGTAGAGATAGTCAGCGTCCACCAGAAGCCGTCTAGACAACCCGTCCTTTTGAAAGAACTCAACTCGAGAGATAGCGTCTGACTTGAGGTCGTACTTGGCGATCTCTCGTCCGCTCAGTAGGTAGAGCTGGTCATTTTCGATGCGATAGGACAGTACAGGTCGATCTAGCAAGATAAACTGTGTAAACAGACTCACTCCAATCCCCTCCTCAGCGGTCATTAGCCCTGCCACAGATATCTACAAGCAACGTTCTTGCGCACCGACGTAGGAAGCGAAGCTGTTCGGCAATGGCGTCTTAGTCAACCTTGCCTTCACTACTTTGAATGATCTCAAGCATCAGCCGGGGCACTGAGATTACCGGTTCATCCACATATGCGCATACCTTGGGCCATACCACTTCGTACAGGTCACCTACCTCGCATCCTTCGAAGTAGCTCTGTACATGCTGGTCTGGCCAATTGCGCAGACGTGCATCGAGGGCCACCACAAGCGCTTGCTCATACTTCGCCCTCCAGGATGTCCAAAACCTATCCCTGAACACCCTGCCAGCCATAAACTGCTGAATAGCCGGGTCTTCAGCCCAACGCTCTCTAAGTAGAAGATGAAGACCCTCGTGAACGAACCCGGCATCGCCGTTTCTATCGACAGTACCTATGCAAACATTGTCACCCCAGGTCAGAGCGCTCCAACCTGTAGCTTCCACCGCCAGGACAAGCATCGAACCGCGCCATTTGGTCTGCGTCACCTGTTCCATTCGGTGCAGCATTTCGGCCCAGTTCGTCTGACGGGACATTTCCTCAAACTCATCGTAGAGCCTGTCTATGTTGCTGCTCCAATACTCCCGGTAAAACAACGCCCACATCTCCCTCAACGCATCGTTGAGTGGAGCTCCGAAAAGCCCGAAAAGTGATTCCTTGTCGGGGTGCTCTGTATAGAGGCGTTCCTTCACAAGCGTCTCTATAGTTGGAGAGTAAAGGTCCAGCGGGCCGTCACCGAAGTAACGCTCTTTGCCTGCGATGCGATCGAATATCTCGCGGTTTACGGCCTTCTGAGCACGTTCCTCGCAGCTGAGCGAGTAACCACCTCCATGCTCGCCAAGAAGGTCATACATGCTCAGCGTGTGCATGACGAGGTTCGCCATCGGATCAAGACTTATCACTAGCTCGCCATCAGGCACTCGAACGACGACCTCTGCACGGGCCGCTTTCTTGTCAAACCGCACTGCCACTCTGGACTACCTCTCCTTGCGCCTGACGTTCCTGCGAATCAGCCGCGGCCGCGCCCGGCCTGCGGAATCACGATGTTACCACGCGGAAAGCTTCGTCACCAATCTTTGGATTCCTCCATCCTTTGGTTCATGGAAGGATCAACTGCCTCAACAACTCGGTGAAAGCGTCGGGAATGTCCTGACGAGAACGTCGCGAAACCTCACTCGGCAGTACCCTTCAGGATCTTCTCGCTCATGACGCCCGCCGACGGCAAAGGTAGCTACGCCATTGCTCTATTCGCTCCTTCTCCCAATCGACCTAGCGATTGTTACCGCGCCGTCCCAGCTTAGGCAAGCGGCATGCAGGTCGATCTGCCCGCTAGGCGAACCGACCTGCACTCGCGCCGCCCAGTGCGGCCACTCGATTAGGGCTGACGCCAAACTCAGAGATGCGTACGGCAATGGCCCACAACGCAACTGCGTCTGCCAGCAGCGCACTGACCAGTAGCACGACCTGGAGTACATCGAAGACGCCTGGAGGCGACTGAGGATCACGAGCCGACATCGAGTAGAGCAGGAGACCCAGAACCACGACCAAGAGCAAGTCGAACGCGATAAGAGCGTTTCGCTCGATGTCGATCACACGCCCAGTCACTAGAAGCGTGACCAGAAACGCGACCAGAACTGCGGCAAACAGAGGGGTAAAGAGGCGTGTCAACACTGGAGCCATGTTCTCAATGACGCTCTGCTTTGCCTCAACCAGCCACGATGCGATTATGACGGCTCCGACCGCTCCGCACGGCAATAGCCACGACTCAAAGAGAGGCTCAACGTCAACTCCAATCACGAAAAAGATCATCGCCATGATACCGATCAGGACGCCACCGCCGAGGGCGATAAGCACGTAGTAGATAAAGACCTCCCCGGAGAATCGGATGAAATCCATACGTCCCGCTACCTCGCTCCATCTGGCGCCGGCGTATGCGATGCCCACTACCACCCAGAGTGCTATCGGCAGGTGCAGTGCAACGAGCACTTCCGTGTGTCCGCCTGGAGCGAACGGATACACGTTTGCAAGTACAGCTGCTACGACAAACGCTCCAGCCAGCCAGCGAGTATTACTCGCATCAAGCTGTCGTTTCCAGGCGAAGTAGCCGGTCAAGAGAGGCAATACAAAGAGACTAAAATTGCGAGCGTAAAAACTGATATCCTCGTCTATCTGGATTCTAAAGAGCGCAGGCATCTTGATTAGGACGGCTGCAGCGACTGCGAGGCAAAAAGCTACCACTGCATCGATCCGAACGCGCGTTCTTGATTCATCTGCATCCGTAGGAGCGACGACAAGCTGCTTCCAAAGGCGCTCCGAGTGCTCGCGAGCGAATTCTCGCGAGAGAGCGTCGAGCTTGCCCATGCGCTTGACTGCAACGAGGAACGCCTCGTCTGTTGCGAGTCCTGCATCGACCAGGTCATCTATCACCTCGCGCAGGTGATCCTCCAGCTCTGCCACGTCGGCGGAGTGGATCGCCTGTCGGCTGCGGAGGTAACTCCGCCATTCATCAATCTGCTCCTCGAGGGTTGGGTTGCCTTCCGAAGTAGTCATAGATCAGCCCTCCTGCGGTAGCGGTTCGGCTTGCGCCGAATGGTTAGCCGAGATCTTCGTCTCCAGATTAGACCAGAGGCTTCGCATCGTCTCCTCTACAGTCTTCCATTGTCTGTGCTGCTCGACGAGCTGAGCCCGGCCATCAGGCGTGATCCGGTAGTACTTGCGACGGCGGCCACTCGGTCCGCTCGATCGTCCGGAAGACTGCAATGAGTCTCCGGTGCCTGTGGTCACACTTCCTCGAAGAACCTCAAGATGCACCTGTCGGGCGTAGTCACAGAACACTCCCTCGCGCCCCAGGGCCTTGAGACGATGTCGGATATCTGCGTCCAGCCGTTTCTCTCTACCAGGGCGTGCAGGGCATCTATCCCCTTGATGAGGAGAAAGCCTACAACACCATTGCTGGGCTCGCCGGCAAAGAGATGAAAGCCTCGAAACGGAATCGCTTTGGAGATCGCGATCTCATCTGGGTAGTCAAACATACAGACATAGATCGCCTCGCCTTGGTCGTTCCTCGCAACGACACCGCCATACCATCCAATACATCCCTAAACCACTAGACTGTCTGTTCCATATCTCTCGTGAAGTAGACCGGGGCGTTCTCGACCACGGAATAACCCCGCTCGCTGTACTTGCCCATGCCACCATCCCTCTCCTTCACTATGCTCTCGAAGGTGATCTTCGGATAGGCAACAAGGGCGGCGCCGCTGCGAACCGACGAAGGGGTCACACCGAAGACCTGCTTGAACGCGCGTGCAAACGCCGCCTGCGAATCGTAACCGTACCGCAAGGCTATGTCGATGAGCCTCTCGCTTCCAGCTCTTATGTCCTGTGCTGCAAGGGTCAGCCTGCGCCGCCGGATGTACTCGCCGACAGGGACGCCTGCCAGAAAGGAGTACCCTCTTTGCTTTGCATCCTGTGTATTTGTCTGCACATGACCCGGGGCAGAACCATGCCCAATCCGCCGTGCCGGGGCTTGGAGCTCTGTCCTGATAACTCACGGCAGCGATCTGTGGATCTCATCAACAACGTAGTCTACGAAGGAACTAAGTCTGTCCGTCAAATCGTCCCAACGCTCGTGCTCTTCGCCCAGATAGATCGCACGCGCTCGGGCAAGCACAGGTCGCAGTGAGTCTGGCAGCCTTTCGAGCGCCCAATCTGCCGCGGCATCCTTAGAACGGATGACCCCGGTCACCACAGTGCTCCACATCCGGGCAAACGTCAGCACTACATTGCGTGCGTCCCAATCCACGTCATTTCGGAGAGCTTCCATGGCGGCAACCATCGCACTCACGATATGGTCGTGCGGTATTGGGTCAAACACCTCAGCAGGTTGGGGGCCGAACAGGGTCTTGCCGTTAAGAACAACCATCTGCAGGAGAATGGCCAGATCCGGGTTCACATCGCTCCCCCAGGGTTCGAGCAGCCCGCTCTCAAACTCAGTCCGCCACCAATCACCATACTGAAAATCCATGTGCGGCGGATAGCACCACGGTTTAACGTCGCTCTCAGCAACGATCGTCAGCTCAACACTGCGCATCTGCCCACGCGGAGTCATCCGGCCGGAGATCCCCAGCAGACTCTGGATGAAGCTCTTCTTCTCTTCCGGAGTGGTCGGCCGCTTCGAGACAGCCATCACGTCGAGATCGCTCTGATGACGCAGCCCGCCGAGGACTGCTGAGCCAAAGAGATAAGCCCCGACAGCGTCTGAGCCGAGCACATCTCGGACAAGCGCCACGACCTGATCCAAAAGGTACTGATCAGCATCAGAAAGCACCACTGCACTCCCTCCAGCTGCAGCTACTAGCCTCTCAACGCGTAGGTTGGACCTAGCGACAGTAGCCGCGTCCAACCTCTAGCTACGACTACTAGACTCCCAACCCTAAGGCCGGTCGCCACTCCCAAACCGAACTCTACCGTCCTTGCCGCCGCGCCATTTTGTTGATCCAGATCGGAACATAGGGCGAGACGCAACCGTTTGACGTCGAACTAATTGTCTCCTGCACCGTTCCTTCTGTTCTGCGCACGGACCTCTTCTCATTGCCCAGGGATTCTAGTCGACTGAGCGCTTCTTCGAGAGTCATTGCCGTCATCGCCACGTTTGTAATCCTTCTCAAGTGTGTTCACGAGATAACGGCAGAGATGCGGGAACAACCAGCGGCTCATCATCCGGTCTCACCGACAAGTTAACAGACTGCCAAGAAGGACTCAATGACCGCAACTGCTTGATCGCAGTCGGTGTCAGCCTGCAAGAGCTTGCTGAGCCACAGTGTCGGATGGAGTAGGACGAGGTCAAACCCAAGGCCTCGATAGGGCATAAGGGACTCGCATAGCACGTCTATCTGCCTGTGCGCATCTCGTAAACCCGTCAGAATGCTGCGCCATCTGTCCCAAGTCCCGTCGGACTCTGTGACCCTCGGCTCTGAGATCTCCAGCAACGCCGTTTCAAACCCTTGCTGCGACACTCGTTCCTGCCAGCGCTGAGGGACAGCGTATACGACTTCATGGCCACGCTGGCGCAGCGCCCGCGCGAGGCAATAGGTGGCATTGTAGGCGCTCGCCTCCGGCCATACTGCGATCAGTATCTTGCCGCTCTCCACCAACTCACCTCTTTTGCGAGTCCCTTAACCCGGCATCGGCTGGCGCCCTGACTCCCACTCAAAGAAGCCATGTACCCCGACCGTCTGATCGGCAATACTCTTGGCCAGGCGCCACCGGTCTTCGGGCGGAGCTACAAAGAACCGCTGAGCATCCCTTCCAAGGCTCTCATTCAGACAGGCTAGACGGGATAGCAACTCCTTGCTCCTCGGAATGAAGTACCCATTGCTTCTATACCAATAGTTGATCATTGACGTAACTGCCTGATTGAGAATGAGCAAGGCAGTTGGAGGGTTCTTCTCGGCGATATCGAGCGCGTCCTCGTATTGCGTTGCCGCGAAGTACCGCTCCATGACCAGCTGCCAATGCGGCGGGTTACATGGCTTCGCAAGCCACTGCTCCGCCTCAGCTCGTAGTTCATCTACTATCCGACTACGCGACAGGATGACAAAGCCTGTGGCGAGCATGTGAGCAGTTATGGGGCGGCTGTCTTCATACTCTTTGCGGAAATAGCCTCTGATCGCAGACACAGGATTGACGAAGATCTCTGTCGGCACACCCCTAGAGAACCTTTGAACACGCTGTCTGAATGACTCACGGTTCACCACATATATGTCGAGATCGCTTGTTGGATCTGGTTCCCCGCGCAAGACTGTGCCCGAGGCCACTATGCCGACAACGTCGAAACGATCCAGGATAAAGCCGACAGCGTCTCTCAGTGCGATCGAATAACGCTCTGGCAGATCAGGCCACCGACACTCCTCGTCCGTTTGGATTGACACTGGACTTCCCCTCCATTCACAAGATAACTACGTGCGTCAGCAGAAAGAAGCCTCAGAACCCCTTGCCATACACCATCTGCGTGCTGCACCCAGGGAAAGCCTGCTCATACCTCCGCTGGATCTCTCGGTCAACCGTGCGCACTCGCAGCGACACTTGATTGATCTTGCCTTCCCAAACGTTCGTCCCGGTTACCTCGTAACCCTGGCTGAGTGACTTGAGCTCTTCAATGCTGTGCTTCTCCGACTGAACGAGCAGAGAGCCTGAATAGCCCAGTTTCTCGTAAAACCTCTCGGCACCTTCGAGAGCTCCTAGCGCGATGCCGCGATAACCAAGAGCCCTGATACGTCTCTCCGCCTCAAGCATGAGTGCCTTGCCTATGCCTCTATCTCTATAGGCTTCGTCAACGCAGCAGTGAGCAATAGTCACCGACCCGTTGCCCTCTGCCCATGCGAACACCGATCCGCAGACGACGTCTCCATCCCTGGCGTACAGGAGCAACTCGGGCCTCTCACCCAGCCTCTGGGCCCAGAACTCATGGGTATACTTGGACTCGCCGTCCGGCTGAGGCGGAAAGATAACGCCTACGAGTCGCAACACAGAGTCCAGTTCATTGGCGTTTCTCGCATTGTCGATGATGATAGTCCGTCCATTGTCGATGTCCAGCAACTTGGCACTAAACCCTGCGCTATCATTGCCCATAATGATCTCCACCCCGCGCCCTAAGGATAGCATGCCGTCGTAAACCAAGACTTCATGTCGTGCCTCACGACAGATAGAGTCGGTCCGCTAGCTGCCCCCCTAAACGTCGAGCAACTACCATATGGGCTAAGTCAGGAGCGCCGGTCTCGGCCGCTGCTAGGACTCCGGTCGGGAGAAGATCTTGACCAGGTCCAGACTGAGCCCTGGGAAGTCAGGATGCGAGAACTCATCCTCTGGACCCCCGGCGAACATCAATGCGTAGTTGCCATCTCTCAACGCAAGCGCCTCTAGGATGCCTGCCTCAGGATCAACTAGCCAGTAGTGAGGAATACCCTGTACGCGGTAGATCTCCATCTTTCGCACCCGGTCCTTGCGGCGGTTCGTCGGAGACATGATCTCCACAACAAGGTCACATGGGCCATCGATCCGTTCCTCACGCACAATGCCTCTGCGAGAACCAGAGACAAACAGTATGTCTGGCTGAACGACGTTCCTGTTCGTAAGGGTGACGTCCAGTGGCGCTACAAACAACTCGCCATCCGGGTCATACTCGTCGAAGTAGTCCGCCAACTGTCGAGCCAATCTCAGCAGTATCCTTTGGTGGCTCACCGAAGGGGAGGGCTCCTTAACCAGGCATCCATCCAGGATTTCATATCTGTAGCCAGGATCCTCAGGTAGCCTCATATAGTCCTCGTATGTATATTCGCCTTTCTTAGCATGGGAGGCCGGCTCCTCTCGTACTAAGGCGTTGCCCTCCAGGGCGGCAAGGACCTCATCCCTTCTATATCTATACTGCTTATCGCCTAGGTCAACCACTGGGATTTTCCTCTGGCGAGTGTACCGCCAGACCGTCTCCACCGATACGTTTAGTATCTCTGCCAATTCGCGTGCAGTCAGCAGACGCTCCATAGTGATGCACCCCGCGCTGATAATACAATTAAACACAACTAAAGTCAACCAAACACAAGTATGGGTCATCTGCCTCGGCACTGGAGCGTCTGCACTGGTGATCTAGAGAATCCGCTCGATGTATGAATCCTTATCTTTGTACCGGTGAATCCAATATGTATCACCCTGACAGCCATGGAGCGTTATGTAGTCGTCGGTGACCTCCTTCACAGGCCAATACCACCCACCGTCAGGCGGGAAAGAGCAGCTGTCGGAGACAAACCACTCGGGGTTCGGCCGATACTCTCTTATCGAGGCCATGTTGTCCTCAAGCATGCGGACTTCATTCGGCCTCAGGCACACGGTTGACAGCATGGCCCAACCCTGATCGCAGTAACCGTTCAGTCCGACTCGACAGTATATTGCCTCGCCATCCGGCGTTGCGTCGAAGCAAATAGAATACCGTCGAGTATCAATGCCCGCCATTACTAACTCGTCCTGACACGTGAAATACGACCCAAGACTCCAGAGTTCTAGCCTCTCAGCTATGGAAAGGTTTGGGTCTCTTTCGGGCGGTGTCAGATCGTCGGACACCTCGATCCTCTCTGCAAGGATATTGCGGAACTTAGTGCCATCGTGCATTTCGTAGATAAGTGAATCGCCATCATGGATGACCTTGTCCTTCGAATGCAGATCGATCAGTTCCTGGCCCACTCTGTCCTTGAGTGCAACCTCGCTCCTTCCGTCCCAGCCAACGCCATAGCCGCTAACAACAGCTACAGTTCCCTCGTCTGCATGTCTCAGGACGGACACGATCTTGTCCTTCCTCAAACGGAGAAACGCAATCATCAGCTTCTCGGTTACCGCAACTGTCGAGTTGTCGCCTATCCATACACCATACAGATTGCTCGCTATCATAGACAGCCATCTCCCTCGCACGAAATATGTGACAAGTCTCTAGATCTCCCCGGAGTGTCATTGCACTACAGTTCCACTCGCAGGCATGCCCTGTCAATAATCGAAGTCAAGGTACTCGAAGACCTCTCGGTCGTACTCCTCCCACTTGAGGCTTTCAGCTCTGTAAATGATAGCGGCAGACGGGGCTGCCCTGGAGGAAACGTCCAGTGCCCCTCCTACGACTCCACCATCCACGCAAACGGCTTCCAATCGATCCAGTCATACTCATCAACCCTGACGATACGCAAACCGTGCTCTGCAAGAGCTGTTATGGTCGAGCCGAGGCTGTGTTTCCACTCGTAAGTGACTGTGGAGTCCAAACGGACTCTATCGCCTGTGTAGGTGTATTCGTCCTCGTATCGATCTGGAGTCCCATCGCCGAAGTAGTCATCTACGCAGACCACCGGGAGGCTGTCACGATGGAAGTCAATTGTCACCATAACCGGATGACCGTCGCGTATGCAAAACCGCCCGGCCGGACGCGGGCTAGTACAGCATTCCTTGATACCGGCTTCTCAGTGCATCGGCGATCTTGCCTAGTCGCTTCTTTCGAGTCTTCTCTGTCTTTGCATCGCAGTAGAACCCAGCCAACTGTTTCTGCCTCGAAGGCCGAGTCTGCTCGAATAGCTGCAGTAGCTCAGGGTCGTCGGCAAGTGCAGCCCTAAGGGTCTCGATGTTCAAGCTATGGTTAGGGGAGGCCGATTTGGGTACGTCAGTCTCCTCGTCGGGCTGGTATACCTCGACTCCTGCCGGTGTCATCAGACCGCTCTCTTGAAGTTTCTTGAAGAGTCCCTTATTCTTCTCGGACCATTTGGTCTTGCTCTTTCTCTTCGCGAAGTATTTCTTGTACGTCTTGTCATCGATCGGCTTCACCGTTGAGTCGATCCAACCGAAGCACAGCGCCTCCTCCAATGCGTCGTTAGCTGTGAACGCCTTGCTGCCCTTGATGAATACGACCCAGATTCCAGCCGACGTGCTGTGGTTTTGTTCGAGCCATCTCCTGAAGTCCGCCCTAGTTTCAAACTGGCAGACGGCTGCATAGTCGTTCATCGTCTATCCTCCAATCCTGCACTACTGATTACCCAGGGGGAGTACACCACGCCATGAGATGAGGATGGCTATGGCAAAACAGGCCAATGTTCGATGCCGCGTAAGGGACGATTCCACGTTCATCGCGTTGTCATCCCTTGAACTCGAGTCACAGTATCATGACGACATTCCCGTCAGGATCGTTCAGGACAAGCTCTTGGCCGCCCCAGTCAGCTCTCCGCGGCAGATCGATGCTAATCCCTTTGCTCTTTATCTCCTCATAGGTCTTCTGAAGGTCCTCCGCCTTAAGGACAATCGTTATGTAGCCCGCAGTGGACCTCCCCCCGCTTATGCTCATCCCAGACACAGACGTATGGTTCACCATCAGCATTGCGAAGCTGCCAGCCGTCGTAGTTCGGATCTTGAACAGACACCCGAACACCGATGGTCTCGTAGAACCTCGCCAGTCTTTCTGGGTCCTTCGAAGAAATGTTGACGCACTCAAGCTTGACAGCCATTCGCAGTACCTCCGATAGCGCTGAGATTGGCTCAAGGTAGCATCAGGCACCAGCACCTGCGCCCGATGACATCAGTTGGATACGTGTGAACGCCGGGGTGTTCCTCAGCCTCACGGCTTCCCTCTAACAGCCGAGGGCTGTTGTGATCCTTCATCCACTGATTCCAGGTGCTTCGATCGGCTTTGTGCACCGTCTGTATGTGGATGATAGGCAAGCCTCGTTCGTGGAAGAAATCGATCAGTTCGTTCGTCCGAGCGATCAAGGACTCTACGGCTGCGAGTTTCTCTGGCGGCCCAACCTCCAGGAACCATCGCTGCAGATCGATCACTAACAATGCCGGGCGCATCGCTGCCGTCACCCCCAGTGCTACCTCACGCGGCTCTCATCATGGCGGGTCCATGCACCACCGCTCACCACGCACTTCCAGGAAAGTGAGTTGTTGGGTACAGTCTATTCCTCTGTATCCATCTCCGCAAGATGGTCACCGTGATAGCAACTCTTGAGCAGACCCAGATCGCTGACAACGTAGGCAACGTGGTGAACTCCTTCTAGCAAACGAACCCCTCCATCACGCATTTCTGACATCTGCTGTTACCTCGTCAGCGAGAGAAACAGCTCTTCGGGTCGCTTCCCTGCTAACCTCAGGAACAGCGCATCCGGGCAAAGGTCGAGGTTGCCTTGTACGCCTAAGGTTTTGTAGTTAAGCCACAAAATCAATCATCCGCAATGCCATCCGGCCGCAGCCCGTTCTTCGGTCCTGCCTGACACTCGTAGTTCCTAAGAATCACGCCGATCGTGCGGCGCATTCCGAGCTTCTCGTAGAAAGGTACAATCTGCTCGTCACACAAGACGTCTATCATGTAGAGTCCCTTGAGTCGTTCGAGCATACGACGGACCAGTTCGCTGCCGATTCCGCGGCCCTGATACTCCGGCAATACCTCCAGGAGAGGGATGTAGGCCGACAAGACTCGATCAGTGATGGCTATGGTGAACCCAACGACTGCGCCAGTCGCTTCATCTACTGCGATGACGACCTCGTCACTTCCCCTCAGCAGTCTAAGGTGGACTTCTGGCGACGGCTTATTGGGCCAGCCCACAAAGAACCCCTTGAGCTGATCCGGAGTGATGCCTTCGGCTGAGTAACGATACGTGACCACGCTACCTCTCCCCACCAGAACCTATTCCCAATCCTGCAGTCGTGACCAACTCACAGCTGGAGTTTTAGAACCTGCATCGAGCAAACCTCCCAATTCATCGCAATGCCGCCAAGAGGCGGGCTTATGATCACATCTACCCCAGTCGGCGCTGCGAAATCTGCAGTCCGCGTTAAGCTTCGGCGACGCGATTACACAAACTCTACGCCCTGCCTCTTAAGCGCCTCGACTGCCTTCTCTAGTTGATCAGCCTTAACCAGGACGTAGTCGGTGTCATACGTGGACAGAGTAAAGATGCTGATGTCCGCTTGGGCCAAGGTACTACTGATCGAAGCCTTTATCCCGGTCAACGCAAAGCTCAGCGGGCCTAGTACCTTAAGGACCCTCCAATCGCCTTCGTGCGAAGCCTCACCCGGCAAGCATTCCTGTAGGCATACAACGGATAGCTCATCCGGGGTCCGGGTGATCGACCAGAATGGGCCGCTTATCCAGCTCGGAATCTCTGACTGAGCGTCTAATCTGCATACAGCGTAGATTCCTTCGAGCACCGCCATCATCAGTTTCAACCGATTCGCAGATTCTGACAAGGACCGACCTACCTTCCGAATCAATATAGCCCGAAGCTCTCGGACTCCATGCGCTCTAGGAAGTAGTTCATTTCACTTAACCGCTCTCCGCCAATATCAATCGCTTTTGGGAGAGTCAGTTGGTTGAACAATCTCATTCGTCCCTTGACCGCGTCCACACATCTCCTGAGATCCCTTGGCCTTTTGTGAAGCCCCTAGCTATGCCGACGATGCCCAGGAAGTCAAGGTAATCCGCCTGTCGAAATGAAGGTTAGTGTCCCTCATTCACTCGCATTCTGCTTTCACTGTCATCCCTTTCAGTATCTTTTCGACCGGAGTCCATCCAATGTACCGCGATTTCTCGAACCCTGGCGCAGGGACCAGCTCCTCCACGCCTCGCACGTCGTCGATGCGGACCCGATCCCATGCATGGATGACCTTCCCGTCGCCTAGGGATAGTCCAACATGTCCCCAATCCTGATACTCTCCCTTGAGGGTCCCGAGGCAAGAGTAGAAGACGTACGCCCCTCTCGGCGGCATGCCGGAGTTTTGATCCGCTCCATAGGCATCGGCCGCCTCCTTGGCCGTGCGTCCCAGCCCATCGAGGATTATGCCATTGCCGAGCTCGTACGCGTCCTCTACGAACGCATAGCAGAGAGCGGCATAGTCAGTGACACCTAACTTGCTAAGCGCCCATGCTACGGCGCCTTCGGCATACTTGCGAGGGTCATTGGCGTGCTCGCAGGGACCGGTTGTCAAGCTTGGTCCTCCTTCCTGGCTCATCACGAACCTCTGACTCACAGCTCACATGACTGCGGACAACAATACTCATCGTGCAAGCCAATTCAGAATAATGGTTCAGCGTCCTGATTATACCATGCCGACGGTCACTGTCAACGCCGATTTTCGTTTGACCCTCCGTCGCCGGAATAGGATTGACCCACCCCAGGTTAGTTGTAGCCTCTGTAACGATTGATTTGGGCTGGTCGCCTATGATCGGGCTTCGCATCCAGCAGGTGCCTTCGCCCTGAGATGATCGACGCTCCCGCTTCCAGAAGAGCATCGAGACGCACATAGACAAGTTCATGCACATAAGCCTCAGGACGCAAGTGACTGGCGATGACGTAGCCAGAAGTCTGTTCTGTCCAAGCCAACGGTCCCTCCCAGGCCGCCTCGCTTTGGTCACGAGACTGCAGTTAAGAGCCCGCCCAAGAGAATCGGTAGCCATACCTATGGCTCACGGATGTACTCATTTTGACACTTGCGCTGTGCTCCATGCTAGTTATACGGAAACGATATCACTAACAGTGAGATTCTTTTTTTAGGAAGATTTCTCCCACTGTTGCATATACTTGTACCCACATGGTGGATTTTGATAGGTCTGCGGCACTAGGGAGGTGGTTTCAGCTAGCTGCAGCCGAAGGTGGGTTTTGCCCTGAGGTAATTCTCCAACTTAGCTACAAACAACAAACAAGGAGGTTGTCCCATGAAGTCCACTTCAAGATTCTGGGTAGTTGTTGCGCTTTCACTGAGTTTGGTGTTTACCTTGGGCGCCTTTGCTCTGGCTCAGGAAGAAGATACGGCCGCTTTGGGACAGAAGACAGCCGAGGAAGCTTTTGCTAAAGCGGACAAGGGCAACCCGGACCCTTCCTGGAAAGGTAAGAAGTTCACCATCGCCGTCCTGGCATCAGGTCCCCGTGGAGCCATCAGCGGTCCCTATTACTTCTGGCGCCCCTACTTCGAACAGCTCACCGGCGCTACCTACGACGTTGTAGAAATCCCCTTCGGCGAATTTCAAGCCAAGATCTTCACCGACTTAGCAACTGGACAAGGAACGTATGATGCCATTTGCGGCCCATGTTTTTCATGGGCGACTATGTGGCCAATGACTGGGTCATCCCCATCGACAAGTACTTCGATGATCCTCGGATGCCGAAGTGGGATAGGGAATCCATTGCTGAACCTATCCGCAACCTGTTGCGTTTTGGCGACAACTGGTATGCCTTCAACAACGACCATGACGGTATGGTGATCTACTACCGCCGAGACTTGTTCAGCGATCCCAAGTGGCAGGCTGCTTTCAAGGAAGAGTACGGCTATGACTTCCCGCTGTCGCCCAGGACTTGGCAGGAGCTTCTGGATGTGGCTAAGTTCTTCAACGGCAAAGATTGGAATGGGGACGGGAAGGCCGACTACGGAATCACCATGCACCTGAAAGTCGGCGAACAGGGCTTCTTCAACTACCTTGCCCTGGCAGCTTCCTTCGTGGTCAACCCGGCACCGGGTGAAGATCCAACCAAGGTAACCCGGTATAACAATGTCTTCTGGTTCGACCCCGAGACCATGGAACCGCTTATCAACAGCCCCGGACATGTGCGGGCCCTAGAGATCATGATCGAGCTGGTTGGCGCAGGTCCGCGGGCTATGCTGGGTTGGGGTCTGGCTGAGGCTTGGGACATCTTCCTGCGGGGAGATGCAGCCATGTGCTTCACCTTCGGCGACGTAGGCACCCTCTCCCAAGACCCGCGTCAATCCTCCATTAGGGGCTTGCAGGGAGTTGTGGCTATCCCCGGCAGCACCGAAGTCTATGACCTGGAGACCAAACAGTGGAAGAAACTTGATACACCCAACTTCGTAGCCAACGAGTCCGGTGCATCCTGGAGTCCTGTTATCTCCAAGTTTTCCAAGAACCCGGACCTCGTAGCGTACTTCTGCTCGCTGCTTGCAACACCTGAGATCAACCACTGGAACGTAGCATGGGGTTGGACTGGAATCGACCCAGGCACCACCTACGACTTCCTGCCGCCAGTCGGACAGGCGTCCGTCGATGACTACGTCCAGACCGGTTATAGCGCGCAGGATGTCACCGAGTTCCTCAACGCCTACTGCGAGATGTGGTTTGATTATCCGCTGAGCCTGCCGTATCTGAGAATACCGGGAACCGCAGACTACATCGAGAGCCTGGATATCCACCTCTCTGAGGCCCTCTCCGGTCAGGTTTCGGCCCAGGAAGCCCTGAATCGTACTGCCCAAGATTGGGAGCGGATTACCAACCGTCTGGGCAGGCAAAACCAGCTGCAGCTGTACCGGGAGGCCGTCGGGTATACGGGACAATAAAGCTCAGGGCTTAACTCAGGTGGTCGGCATCGCCTCTAGGCCTTTACGGGCGGTGCCGTCCTTCCTAGACTCATCGGTGATCGAGTGAAGGCCCTACGGCTTTCACCCTCCGATTAAGAAGCGGCGAGGTGTTCTAATTGGCGATTAGAACTAGAGACAAGGACCGCAGCCGAATACTGTTCATTGCCCCAGCCATTCTGTGGCTGTTGACCTTTACGTTGTTTCCGCTCTTGTACTCATTGTACCTAAGTCTTCACGGCTCACGATTCCTGAGAGTGACCCACTTCGTGGGTCTAGAAAACTACCGCATGGTGCTTACAGATTACCGCTTTTGGCAGGCTTTTCGGGTTACCTTAACATTCGTCGTTGTTGATGTAATAGCAACTACCTTCATCGGCCTCCTGTTGGCACTTCTGTTCAACAATCCCATCAAGGGCATTCGCCTTTTCCGGACCCTTTCCACCATCCCGCTTCTTGCAGCTCCCGTAGCCATCGGCTACATCTGCATGATCATTTTCTACGAGGAGGGTGGTCCCATCAACAACCTGCTAGTCGCGCTGGGGATGAACGGCATCAACTGGATCTCTCATCCCTTCTGGGCCAAGGTGGCCGTCTGCATAGCTGACGTTTGGCAGTGGGCTCCCTTTGCATTCATGGTACTGCTAGCGGCCCTGCAGTCGGTGCCCGATGAGATGTATGAGGCAGCGGTTCTAGATACGGTCAGCAGCTGGCAGACTTTCATACACATCACTTTGCCCATGATCCGCCACGCTCTGGTCACAGTGGTGCTGTTGCGGACTGTAGAAGCTTTCAAAATCTTCGACATACCCTTCGCCTTGACCAACGGCGGACCGGGGTTGGCCACCCGCACTCTGACCTTCAACGTCTACACAACAGGCTTGCGGGACCAAAACCTAGGAGAAGCAACAGCAATATCTTTCTTGTTGGTGATAATCATGCTCACCGCCACCTTCGTGTTCTTCCGGATTTACCGCAGCGAGTACGAATAAGGAGGGTGCACCATGTACCGGCCAAAGATGCCCGCATGGAAAAGAGTGCTGATGATCATTGCGATGGTGATAGCCACCGTTTGGCTCATCTTCCCCTTTTACTGGGCAGTCATCACCTCCTTGAAGAAACCGGCCGATGTCTTTAAGTTGTCTTTTATCCCGTTTGTGCAGTTCCAGCCGACTCTAGAAAACTGGCGAACAGAACTCACACTCCGCACCAAGGAGGTAGTCGGAGGCCTAAGCACGAGCTTCATCGTGGCAGTTTCGGCCGCGGCGATTGCGCTGGCTATCGGTACGCTAGCCGGATACGGCTTGGCCCGATTTCGCTACCAGCGTTGGAAGAATAGGGATATAGCCATGTGGATTCTGTCCCAGCGCTTTCTGCCGCCGGCAGCAACGGTTATCCCTTTCTTCCTGATGATGCGCAAGTTTGGGCTTATCGATACCCCTCTGGCACTGATTCTGGTCAATGTGACCTTTACCATTCCCTTTACCGTCATGATCCTGCGGGATGCCTTTGGAGAGCTGCCTCTTGAGTTGGAGGAGTCTGCCCTGGTAGACGGCTGCACGCCGTTCCAGACATTAGTTTGGATTGCCCTGCCTCTGGTGGCTCCGGCGCTGGTGAGTGCCGCAATCATCAGCTTTGCCTTTACCTGGAACGAGTTCCTGTTTGCCTTTATTCTCACCTATTCCCAGGCAACTCCTATGACGGTCGTAATCGCCGGCACTCAGGATACCCAAGGTGTGCAGTTTTGGTATGTTTCGACTCGCATGCTGATGGCCGTTATACCGCCAACCATCCTCGCCATGGCAATTCAGCGGTATATCGTGAGAGGGCTCACCTTGGGGGCTGTCAAGGGGTAATGATGGAAGTGGACTCGTTGTCGAGACACGGATCTGTAGTCTGAGTGTCAAACAGATCGGGGCGAGCGGCAGAAAAGGGTACTATCATCTGATTGCGCTCCTCATCTATCTCAAGCATTGGATCATGCGGAAGTATGTCTGGTAGTCCACAATCGGAACACCCAAGCTACGAGCTTTGCGCGCCTTTCCGCTGAGGCTGTCGGGGTCGGCTGCGACCACAAGTGTTGTGTTTCTGCAGACCGAGTTGGAGACGCGAAGTCCTAGTGCCTGCGCTTGGCACTCGAGCTCACCGCGGGATACCCCTGGAGCCTCGCCGGTAAAGACCACTTTATCGCCGCGCTTGAGCACAAACGAACCGACAGCACATACATTATCCCCCTGTGCCGACATAGCAGCCTCAAGCGCTTGATCAACACTGCCGTCGTTCAACCCCAGCAGACGTGCTACGTACAATAGATCAGCCCGTTCGTCTCCGGTCACTATTCCATCACTAACCGCCAAACGCGCAAGAGCTGTCAGGTACGACTGATGAACTAACAACGCCTCCTCACGTGACAGCCCGAGTGCTTCGGCCACTGCGACGAGTTCATCTGCCTCGTGGCGGCTGATTCTGCGGTCCAGCAGCACTCGATCGAGAACCTCGAGGTATTCGTTAGCCTCGACGCCGGCATCGCATCGAGGTGTTCTAGAGACAAGTCGTGCGAGGAAATGCTCTTGTCTTGACTGAGCTACCGATTGCCGGGTCACGCGCTTAGCGGTTCCTGGCGATATCGATGGCCACTCGATCCTGCTCGCTGCGGCGATCTCGTCACTCCACGTCCGGGCGAAGTCGTCATCTTGCTTGATATAGTGGGCTAGAAGCCGAGCAGCAGCCCGGGCATCCTCAAGCGCATGGTGAGCAGGACCGCAGCTATAGCCGATGCAACTACAGCATGACTCCAGTGCTCGAGGTCCACTCGGTAGATAGTGAGAGGCCAGCCTCATCGTACAGAGTCCACAGCTTCTATCCAGTCCCACCGCATATCCGATTCGAGCGAACTCTGCCGCCAGGAATGATGCATCAAACCGTAAGTTGTGGGCAACTAGAACGCGTCCCCTGAACAGCGATACCAGCTCACCCGCGATCTGGTCAAATGTCGGAGCTGAGTAGAGATCAGAAGCTGAGAGGCCGTGGACTTCTGTCGCACTTACATCACGCTTGGGATTGACCAAAGTATCCCACTCACACAGGGTGTTCCCGTCGTCATCGACCAGAACGACAGCGACCTCAACGATGCGATGGTTTAAAGCTGGAGAAAAGCCGGTGGTCTCAATGTCAAAGACGGCATATCGACTCATATACATTCCTCCAGTTCTGGAACTTGCGAACAACAGGCAGGCGTAAGCGGGATGACAGGCAAACGGATTCGGCTGTTCCAGACATCGGACGATTTCCCGGACAACTCGGCACACAGATATGGATGCCAGTCAACGACTTCTTTCGCTAACACTAATTGGATTCCTCCAAGCAACTAGCTTGATCGAAAGTGCCTTACGCTACCGTATACAGTTAATAGCAGCTTCCAAGACGGACTAGCCTGCTTTGCAATGGAGGGAGTCCTACAGGGCAATGACCCGCCAGCTGCGGAACCGCTCAGCCCTGAGGAATGAATCTCCGCTGAGCGATCCGGCCGGAATCCCCGCAGCCGCCAGTCGACCGCTAATGAACTCCTCACCCGACATAGCATACTTGAGTAGAGTGCCGCCCACATCCCACAGGACAGTTGTGATCTTCCGCACCTGTATCCCCTTCCCTCTCTTTCCGACAACCGTATGCATCCTCTACTCCGTTTATTGCTGCAAGCCTCCCCCAAGACCTCTTTCGCTGGATGGCTCTGGTACCCAGTCTTACACAGCCCTAAGGGCCGGCAAGCGGTCATATCGTCCGACGCGATTGAGCAGCTAAACTGAAGTGGCATGCCCTTAAGCAGCTCTACGCGATAAGTCGGCTGCCCTGATCAAGAGCTGGCTCGCAGCGTTCCTAAATAGCTGGCCGAACTCGGATGGCTGAGTTTCGGCGCACCAGCGACAGGCATCACTCTTGGAGGCGATCTGCTGGCATTCTCTGTAGAACAACGCTCGCGCGCAGGTGAACCAGTGAATACCAGAAGCCCACGCCGGTTGGGTTCTCCGCCAGCCTTTTCGTTCGGTGTCGACATAGCAGCCAGCAAACGGTTGCTTTGGGTCAGCCAATACCCGCTTCGGATACGTAGCTCCCTTCAACTGATAGAGAAGGAGCCTTCTCGACGCCAGGTATTAGTCGTGCAGGCTGAACAAGGCCTCAAGATCTGCGTCGTCCAGATCCCTTCGAGTAAGTATAGTGTAGTCCAGATTGCCTCTGTGAGGGGTGAAGTCGCCCGGCGCGTAGGAGCCACGGATAATGATTTCGCAGAGGTTTGAGCCTAGAGTTCTCGAAATGTCCTCGGCAAAGCAACCAATGGTCCGGCGAACGACGTCCATCGCACTCACCATCGATGTAGCGATCCTGCACATGAGCGTAGACGCTCATCTACGTCAGACGCCTTACCATCACTACGGCCCGATACGCAGACCTGAAACCGTTGGCGGCATAGAAGCGCTCCGCTGCACTCTCACGCGCCGTAAGGAGATAGATCTGCGAACACCCTGCTTCTTTCAAAGCCTCCTCAAAATGTGCGAGCATACGCCTGCCCACGCCACGTCTCTGAAATCGAGTCGAAACGCACATCTCCTGCAAGTAGAAGTGCTTCTCTTCTCGAGATGGTTCCAGACGCCCGAGCACGAAGCCTATGAACTCACCCTTACAGAACGCAGACCAACCCACAAAGCCCGGCGACTGTACAATGTCGCTCAACCTGCGTCTCGCGCTCTCGTGAGACCAAAGCTCATTCCAAGGTTCCGCTGCAAAGGCTTCGACAAATATCTCGGCTGCTGCGTCAAGATGGTCTTCAGTGAATGGTTGGAAAATGAGATCCTCGTACATGATTCTCCCTCCAAACCACGCCGTAATAGGAGTTCGTCCATTGCAACCCTGTCGAGACTGGTTATCTGATCCGAGGCAAGGACCGCGTCTAGCTACGCAGGCGCTTCGCATCCAGAAGTAACGGCGGCACTTCAGAAATGCGCTCGAGCACACGCGTCGCACCAGTAAACGCCGCCCGCCGCGTAAGATCTGTCGGAATGACCCAGCAATCGAGCCCAGCCGCCCTAGCTGCGATGAGCCCGCGTGGAGAGTCCTCTATCGCGAGGCATCTGTCCGCAGGATACCCGCTGCGAGCTATGGCGGAAAGATACGGGTCAGGTGCGGGCTTAGCGTCCACGTAATCCTCGCGTGTGATCGTGAAATCGAATAACTCCAACAGACTCGTACGGCTATGGATGGTTTCGAAATGCCGGCGAAGAGAACTTGTCACGATTCCCATAACGAAGTGCGGCCGCAGCATCTCCAGCGTGTCGCGAACGCCGTCGATCATGATCTGTTCCTGCCGGAGCAGTTGCTGATAGCGTTTGTCCCGTACCAGCCGCAGTTCGGCAATGCCCGTTTCGCTCAGGCCGTTAGCAAGGCCGAACTTCGAAGTACCCTCAGACTGCAGCAGGAAATACTCAAGAAACAGCTTCTCAGTCAGATCGACACCCACTCGGGCGAATGCCTCGCGGGTCGCCTGGAAGTACAAACGCTCCGTGTCGACAAGTACGCCGTCGTTGTCCCAAAGGATAACGGCGTAATCGGGGGTCTCTGCGCTTTTCATGCAGAAGTCCACGTTGGCCCACCTCTCAGTCCCATTCGTCAGCAAGATCGACTGACGGCTACAGATACATCAGATCAGCTACGCGAGAGACAGTGTGTCGAATGCAAGGAAGGCCTCCGCCTTCATCTATGTCAGGTACAACGGCGTGCATTTGGTCCCTCAGACCCGGATTTACAGCGCCGCGATTGCTCTCTCAAGAAACCCTTTTCCGATGGAGTCCAAGTCACCGGAGTTCAGCAGGCGTCGCATATCGGAGGTAGTCCATGTACTAGACACAGTGCTCCTCATGGTACTTAGTACGCCGAAGCTCCATCAGATTAGAGCGACCATACACGAAGTCACTGTCACCGCCGTACAAACGTGCGAGCTGAGAAACTGGCACCTGGTTGGATCTCTGCTGACGACACCTGAAGCTATCCGCTGCTTCTCACGTCAGTGGACGGCCTCTCGGATAGCTCTCCTGCAGTCATCGCAATGGCAGTATGTTACGGCCCCCGTTTCTGCGTCAGTGTGGTAGGTGACTCCACCACAGAGACACCGCCCGGTGAGTCTCATGTTCATTTCTCCCAGGCTACGACCTGTCTGTTGAACCACGCAGGATGTACTTAGGCTGATAGAGGCCGTCAGCAAGGCTGACAACCTCAGACAGCAATTCCCGCAAGGACGCTACCGTATCAGTCAACTGGCTTAGACTGCCTCCCGGAGACGCTAACAACTGAGATACCCTTTGACTGTAATCCGGTGGACATAGAGCGAACTGGCCCACAGCCACAAGTGCGCCTTTGTCGCTCATGAAATACACCTCATTCAGGGCATACAGAACCTGAGTGAGGCACCCGCATATCCGCGCCAGGCATCCAACGGTGTTGTAAACGTCACCAGCTCCTGCATAGGAGCTCGCAAATAGCAATGCAAAACTCGGCGTTCCACAGTTCCGTAGCAACCACTCCCCTCTTCAGTTCTGGTGGATAGCACTTCACCTTGGCGTACCAGCGGAATACCAGTCTTCTGGAATCGGCGTCCTATCCGCAAACAGGTCCGGGTTTCTCTTGAGAAAAGACGACACGAGGTCGACCATTGGCCGCACGTCACAGATGTATGTCTTCGCGTCACCGATTCTGCCCAGCCTGGCTATGCCCGTCTTGAGCAAAGCATCCTCGATCTTGTCGTAGTTCTGCGAAATGTCGCCGGAGACATGATGATGTCTTCGCATGGGTCTATCAATGACCTGTCCATCGGGAGTCCGAATCCTGAGTAGCTGGTGAGTATCTGTCAGTCTGTTGGGTACTCCATTCCACTCCTCGACCCCGTGTATAATCGTATTGGTCTTCAGCGTGCACCCAACAAAAAGGATCTTGGCTGCCAGGTCATACAGCTTGCCCCAACACCCGCCTCGAGGACACGGGGTGTCCCATTGCTCCTCTCCCTTCACATACTCCTGAGCTCCTCGCCCAAGTGCGGCAACGGAGTGTGTTGGATGCCATGAGCGCACCACACCAGGCCTTTTCATGAACAGGTTGGGCAGGATGCCCACGCAGGCTGGTTCAGTCATCGGGTCAAAAACGTTATGTTCTTCATTGATCTGCCGCCATGTGTGTGTCGGGAAGATCAGTAGCCCATCACTGAAGTACTCGATAAACGCGTCAAGAACTGTGTCTGCGCGGCCTTCGACTTCACCGATCGACTTCATAGAGGAGTGGACCAAAACCGTATCATCAGGTCGCAATCTCATGTCTTTGAGCTGCTTTTTGATATCGTCCTTTGTGTAGACCATCGTGATCGTCCCTTCGATGTCTGTGGTTTCCTTGCCGTCGAGATGGAAGATCCACGACGCAGATGGCTGAATACGCCAGACCGACTACGTTCAACCTATCCTATGGCCCAATCGGCCTGCGCTATCGCTTGATTGCAAGTACGATTGTTCCTAGTCCAACCAGCGCAATCCCGAGCCAGTCTTTTGCACTTGGCCGTTCACCAAGGAACGCTACGGCAAAGAGAGCAGTCAAAATAAGGCTAGACTTATCAATCGGTGCGACCTTCGACGCATCGCCGATCTGCAGGGCCCTGAAATAGCAGACCCAAGAGGCGCAGGTGGCGAGCCCGGAGAGGACCAGGAACAGGATCGTCTTTCGCGATAGCTCCATGGGGTTTGTCCACTTGCCCGTAGCCACCACAAACACGCTGAGCACAATCACTATGACGAATGTGCGGATCAGGGTCGCAAAATCCGAATCGACACCTTGTATGCCCACCTTGGCCAGTATGGACGTAAGTGCGGCGAACACAGCTGCAAGAATTGCCCAAAGCAACCAGTCAGACGTCGATGACATTCTTACCACTCCTTGCTGTGATTACTCTATATCACTTTCAGCACCGGCCAGCCCTTGGCCTTTCCTGCGCAGATAAACCTGCACAACCGCGCCCCGCGGTAGCGATGCCCAACACACCATGTGCCATACACGTCATACGTCCCTGACACCCGGCTGCGGACACCAAACCGCTGTCAGCTTCTCCACTACGAGGCAGATTCCTGCGTGGTTCCAGGCGATCTGCAAGGCGTATTCCTGCATAGTTTCAGGCAACCGTCGCTTCTCGAACGGTTTTCACGCAACAGCTCAGACCAGCGCAGGCAGGCTTGCAATCACCCGCACAGGCAGGCTTAGAATCAGTGACAGCTCGCGAGACGCCTTTGAGACACGTGGCAGACGACAAAGTGCGTCCAATAGCCCAATCACAGCTAGACGCACCAGAGTTCAATAGGGATGCGCATGAGCTGTTTCGCTGGGCTGTCGCCCAGTATGGCAGTCCGGACCTCCTCCAGTGCTTGCCGATCTCCTGGCCATAGCAGTCGGGAATCAGCTTCATTTATATCGATCCATTCATACGCTGTGTGCTCAGAGTTGATCGTAACAGCCGCGTCCACACACACAATCGCGCAAAACATAGGCGCAATGTTAATCGTATCATTCTGGGGTCTGTAGAAGACGGTCGTGGTGTCGAGGCAGTAGAACTCTACGGGCGCTAGGCCAGTCTCCTCACGCATTTCTCGCAGAGCCGCCTGCCAGGCGGTTTCGTCCGGCTCAATCCCACCGGAGACAACATGCCATTGTCCGCCCATGTAGCTATCCTCCGCCCGCCTAAGCATCAGAAGCTGGTAGCCGTCGCCGTGCGGCCGAATGATCAAGACTGTGACGAAATAGGCGTGCTTCACGAAAACATCAACCCCCAAGGCAACAGATTCTGGTCTTCAATGCAAGAGCCGGCGTTCCTAGGTAGTGGACGTCAGCGCAGACGTTCCCTGCTGACGCATCTCTAAGATTTGCTCAAGCGTAACTCCATACTTCCTCGCTATACTTCGCGCGTAGCTCATCCCGTCCGGCTTCATTCTCTCTATTCGGTAACTCCGCACCTCGCCTTCGCCACTCTTGAGTGTAGCTACGAGGTTGTCGATCTTCGCCTTGACCGCGGGATGGGCGTTGAGCGTATCCACCCGCTGCGCCAGATCATGCAGGTGCGTTGCGAATAAGCCGCGGCACCCTATAAGGCTAAGCCCTATAATGACCTCTCCGGCTATGTATCCAGCTTCAAGTGCACTGGTACTCGATAGGGTTTCGTCCATAAGGACTAGACTGTATTCTGTCGCTTTCTCCAGCGTCCTTCGCAGACGGGCACACTCTTCTCCCAGTCTGCCCTTTCCTATCGCTGCCACCTCTTTGGCCGGGAAGTTGGTGAGGATGTGATCTACAGGGCTGATCTTTGCGGACTTGGCAGGGACGAAGCAGCCGAGCTGACAGAGAGCCTGTGCGATCCCAACAGCGTAGGTCATGGCTGACTTCCCACCCTGATTCGCGCCTGTCAAGATGTAGATCATCCCGTCCTCGTCGAAACTGAAGTCATTCAACACCATGTCTATTGAGGGATCCTTAAGGCTCAACGCGATGAACGGATTGTACAGCCCCTCTGCGGCAAAGGCCTTATCCTCCATATCGCAGACTTCTGGCTTACACATAGGCAAGCCTAGGTCTCTCATCTTTCGGACAAGATCCACCAGGCTGAGCAGCAGCCTGATCTCATCTACGAGCCCTCGCAGGTAACCTATGTTGTCTGTCATATACCGCCGGATCACAGGCTTCCATTTCTGGACAACAGATCTGAATATCGTATCGATCGCCCTGTTTATCCCTGAGTTTAGAGCAACTGAACTGGGATCTGCTGCATTATACCCATAAGGCAGAAGAGGCGTAATGCATCTGTATCCGTCATCCGTCACATCAAGTCTGAGCAGCCTATCCAACAGGTCTCCAGACCGAAACGGCTGAGTGTTGATGGATACGACACCAGCCTCGACTGATCGCAATTGCGCGTCAAGATTGACTCCAACAGTTATGCTCCTGATGCCCCTAACACTGGACATCAGCTGTGACAATCTCTCTTTCATGCTCGCATAATCAGGGCTCTCATGGACTTCGCTAACGACTTCGAAGAGACCCCTAAGCCCGGCAGACTTCAGGGATTGGGCTCTGTTTAGCCCACTGTAGAGCGCGTCGGTACAGTCTATGTACATCTCCAACTCTGAAGCGGCGTACAGACAGGCAGTAACATCTGTTGCAGCGGCCCGTCCGCTGCTGACCTCAATCATGTCCTCTATCATTGGAAGAACTTCACCAAAGGTACTACACAGATCGGGATTGTCAGTCAGGTCTTCTAGGACGTCGAGACGGTATCTGATCACGGCAGGATCTGAGGTAAGATAGCGAGCAAGCTCAAACGTCTTGGGTTTCCACATCGATCCTCTGCTCGCGAGAGGAACCACTAAGTCATTTAGCCTAAGCTCTCCTATGAACTCAAGGTCCGTTTGGCTGCGGCCCCTCGTATACGCACTATGATCTGGATAGAGCAGGCTGACCGTCCTTTTCATAATCTGCACATCCTCTCACGGCCTCAGTATTTTCAGTGCTCTCAGTACTTCCAGAAAAAGAGAGACAATAAACGGACGTACATGGTTTGCGGTCAAGAAAAACAGGGCAAGCACAATCGCGGTCGAGCCGTACGCGAAGCGTTTGGAGTATCCGTAGAGTTTCCAGCATTCAATGAGCCTTGGAAACTGAATACCGATAAGCAAAAATGCAGGGATGCTGACATACCACAAAATACCGAATGAGAAAAACACGGCAACAAACAGCTGAAGCCAAATAAGCACCAGCGGCGCCAGGCCCCTCACGCCTGGTGTGTAAATCAAGATCGCGTCTACATCTTCACGCATCGGCCGCGCCGGGACCAACAGAGGCGGGCGTAACGAAGGCCCCATTGCAGATCGCATTGAAGCAGTTCTCAGAGTCGGGCGCATAGCTCTGACCCTCTTCTCCGCATGGTTCAAACCCTCTTCTCATTGACAGAATTGTCGGTATTCCATACGATTGTCATTAGGTCGATCACGCTGCCGCACAACACTTAGCCTCAAATCTGCCGCCAGGCGCTGACTCGTCGTGATGCGAGGCTGCTGAGGATGTTACTTCATGGCTGGTGACTACGCTGGAAAGGGCCACGGCAAGCCAAGGCTCATCGCACTCTATTTTATACTCTACGCGTCGATGTTCCTGTTTGGCCTGATAGAGAGCATCAAGGGAGTATCTCTACCCCTCGTCAAGAGCGAGTTCGGCGTATCATACGACAGTCAAGGCGGTCTAGTCTCCCTGTCGTCCTTTGGTTACGTCGCGTTCTGCTTAGTCGCCAGCTTATTCCTCCAAAGGTTCGGGCTAAAGAAGTCTATGCTAGTCGGCTATTTCCTGGTCTGCGCAGGGGCAGCCGTTGCAACAGTGGTTCCTTCGTTCTGGATGGCGTCCCTAACCTTTATAATGATCAATGCAGGATTTGGTTTCCTCGAGGTCGCGACCAACGCCCTTGGTACAGTAGCTTTCACCAGCAAAGCTGCGCTACTCATGGGGCTCTTGCACTTCTTCTATGGATTCGGATCGATCGTCGGCCCAAAGGCGGCCGGGCTTCTCACCAGCTCCCTGAGCTTCTCATGGCGTCAGGTATACATCACGACGATAGTGCCTGTGGCTGCGCTGGCGCTCTTTGCCCTCTCTACGAGGTTCGACCGCCCGAGAAGTCACCCCAACGGCAACAGCAGGTCACAGGTCTCTTTCCTCAGTGCCCTCAGAAATCCTGTCGTCTGGCTGTTCTCTCTGACACTAGGATTCATGGAGGTCGTGGAGTTTGGCGCAGTCAACTGGGGAGCGCTCTACCTTCAGGACGTGTACCAACTCGATCCTCGCACTGTTGGAGCCAGTTTCGTCTCGGCTTTCTACGTGATGTTCACACTCTCTCGCCTGCTCAGTGGCCTAGCAATCGAAAAGGCCGGTTATGTCCGAAGCCTCTACATCTCTGCCGTATGTACGATAGTGGCCTACCTTATCGGCTTTGCGCTTGGCAGAAACGGCATTTGGGTCCTGCCCTTCACAGGACTGTTCATTGCCATCATGTGGCCCACTATGATGGCTGTTGCCATGAAGGCGTTCGGTCCTGATGCCCCTGTCGTCACTAGCGCCATCATTACAATCTCTGGAGCTATCAATGCTGTGGTCCAGTTGATCATAGGGTTCACTGGTGAGATTTTAGGCGAAGCCTGGGGTTACCGCGGCTGCCTGTTGTATGCTGTAGTAGTGCTACTGTCGTTGCGCCAACTGGACCGCGCTTTATCGAGGAGAAGTAACGCCTGCACAACGTAGTACGAGAAACAGCCGGCTCGAAGCCAGCTTTACTCTTTCAATTCCAGCTCAACTACAGTGTCGATCTCATCAGGGAGTCTCGCTGAACCGAAGTCAATAAAAACGTCATCAGGAAAATCCACCGCATTCCAAGGCCTATGTACCCTAATCTCAGAACCATCGGACAACAAGCGAGCCTTCACGATCTTGCCCTCGAGACCCCTGAGGTTGACGGGACCGATCCCCCTGTCAAACACATGAGCGTACAGCTTGCTGCCCTTCTGTGTATAACGTCCCCACTCAGGCTTCGGCCTGTTTGCCGCCTTGCAACCGTAGATGCTCTCCCCGTTCTTTCGCATCCACTTACCTACCTCGCGGAGGATGTCTATGGATTCTTCAGGGATCTGGCCTCTGGCGTTGGGGCCGACATTTAGCAGAAGGTTTCCGTTCTTGCTGACGCACTCAACTAGTGCTCTGATGACCTGTTTGGGCGATTTGTAGTCACGGTCTGTTGCGCAGTAACCCCAATGGTTGTTGAGAGTAATACACGCTTCCCAAGGTATGGGGTCGCCTTTCTCATTGACAATGCCTTCAGGTGGAATGATCTGCTCAGGACAAGCGAAATCTCCGGCGTAGATCTCCGGCTTTGCGCTCTTGAGATTGCCTCCAAGACGGTTGTCTATGATGATATCGGGTTGCAGTGTGCGAACCATCTTGACGAGGTCGGTGGCTCTCCAAGCCTCACCACTCATTTTGCCGTAGGAGAAGTC
>FZPS01000155.1_pt131 | contig 57414 bp, 46 predicted proteins | sample 1817821 | NCBI WGS metagenome assembly FZPS01 (sample SAMEA104158645, study PRJEB21678) | metagenome | place: Germany | collected 2015-04-21 | reverse complement strand
GCCTTTAACGGTCAGTTTAAGGCTTGGTACAAACCCAAAAGAGGGTTTAAGTCTTTTGATTCTGCAAATCTTCTGATTTCCCTTTTTGTTTTCTTTTACAACTTTGTCAGACCTCATTCTTCACTGAACAATCTTGCTCCGGCTCAAGTGGCTGGTGCTATGTACAGTGATAAGGCTAGACAAAAGTTTCTTTTGATTACCTAAGGCTTATTCAGATTTCAAGTTTCAATTTTCTTCTTGTGATCTCTTTTGAGATCTACTTAGGGTGCTAGTTTTTCTTTGTTTTTGTTTTTATTAGCACACTTTTTCTTTTTTTGTTATTCTTGATCTGATTCTAAAAGCTTGAGGTAAGATTTTCTTGTTAATCTTTCGCCAGTTGGCTTTTCAGATCTCTTTTTCTTCATCTTTACTTAACAGAGCCTTTATATAAAAGAAATTATATTTTATTGCTAGTCTAATATACTATGCTTGGACACAATTTTGCCAGCCCTTCAGGATTGAGGTAATAACGATTGAAAGGCTGGCAGTTAGTAGCAGATAGATTGTTTATGTGCATATCATACCATGAACAAAGTATTTTGTCATCGGTTTTTAGGCATAATACGTTTCTATATTTATTTTTTTTATTGCGAGTCTAAAGATGATAGATTTAAACATCTTTGACGTATTCTAAAATATCTCCCGGTTGGCATTCCAAAGCAATACAAATTTTTTCTAAAGTTGAGAAACGAATTGCTTTTGCTTTGCTGGTTTTCAGAATAGAAAGATTACTCAAACTAATATCTATTTCTTCCGATAACTCTGTTAAGGTCATCTTTCGCTTGGCAAGTACTACATCTAAATTAACAATAATCGGCATAAAATTTCCTTTCTAAACCGTCAATTCATTCTCATCTTTATATTTTCGAGCTTGATTGATTAAGTTTGCTGCGAGCGCAAAAACGCAAGTCACAATAAAACTGATACCGACACCGAGTAATACCCAAAAATTTGTAATAGATCCTTTTATATTTAACATTGTGTAAATGATTAATACAATTCCGAGAATCATCATTATCAAAAAACAAATGCTCATGACAGTTAATAAAATCACAGAATTTTTGCTGAAAAAATTATCTTTTATGAAGTTAAGAATCAGAAATAAAGATAAGATAGCGGCTAAGATAAAGAGTACAACGATAGATTCAGTGATAATTAAGACAGGAATTCTCATATGTGCGATTTCAGGATTATAGTGTGCTTCAAAATGGCTATATTCTTCCAAAAAAATTCCGATCCTAATGCTGAGTGATATAATCAGAATCATTCCTATTGCCAGAATAAGCGAAATGATTTTTGGGAATTTATTGACTTTAATAAATTCATAGTTTTGCTTAGCGGTTATATTATTATCCATTTTAAGTCCTCCTTTTTCTGACACAATCTTTAAGTTCAGATTTAGTTAATTACTTATTGCTAATCAGCAAATCGTGTAAGCAATTGAAATAGATACAGCTAAATATTACATGATAAACATCAATCATTCAATGATTATCGTAAAATTAATGAAAATTTAATAAAATAGCCGAACTGGTAAAGGCAAATGAATAAGAGACGTGTTATGGCAATTAAGATAAATAAAAAAGGCCCATTTCTTAGGAAATGAGCCTTTTTTTGGTGGGCGATACTGGAGTTGAACCAGTGACTTCTTGCATGTCACGCAAGCACTCTAACCAGCTGAGCTAATCGCCCTTTTTCTATTAAATGCTACCCGATAATACAATAGTTCAAATTTTTCGTCAAGCTGACCTTTGATAAATCTTAATCAATTCGCAATAGTAATTCTATCAGCATATTCGATATAATTAGATCTATATAGGAGGTGGATTATGGAATACACTTTAAAACATGATATACACGGTGGAAATCTTCCGGTTGCTGTTTGTTATCCACAAGCCGGACAAACAGTCTATGCAGAATCCGGTGCAATGAGTTGGATGTCACCTAATATGCAAATGGAAACTTCAGCAGGTGGGATTGGTAAAGCTTTTTCGCGAATGCTGACTAGCGAAAGTATGTTTTTGAATTACTATACGGCTCAGGGTGGTCCCGGTTTATTAGCAATGCCGACAAAAGTACCCGGAAGTATTATGGCAATAGAAATGGATGGAACCCGTGGATTCATTCTGCAAAAATCGAGTTTTCTAGCCGCTACGATTGATGTGCATCATGAAATTTATCTACAAAAGAGACTTGGCGCCGGCTTCTTCGGCGGTGAAGGCTTTATTTTGCAACGTTTCACCGGGGTAGGAACTTTATTAGTTGAAATTGACGGTTCCGCTTGGAATTATTTCCTTCAACCGGGCGAAGAAATGATCGTTGATACAGGCTATATGGCCATGATGGATGATACTTGTACTATGGATATCAGACAAGTTCCCGGTTTAAAAAATAAACTATTGGGCGGTGAAGGATTGTTCAACACAGTTATCACAGGTCCGGGTAATGTTACTTTACAATCACACCCTCTTAATGCGATGGCAGCACGTCTAGCTTTTAAAGCATAAATAATTTTTCCTTTTTCTTTATTATTTAATCTCGAGCAAGCTCAACAGCTCGAGATTTTTTTGTCTGAAATTTCTCCGGTAAATTGATCTTTATTGCTTAGATTTAATAAAGTTAAAGTATTATTTAATATAATTGAAATAAAAATGAAGATTGACTTTAATATTATTAAAGTATAGTATAAATATCAAGTCGAGCGGAGATTTTTATGAATATCGACAAAATTCCGATCTGGCTAGCCGAACTAAATGAAAACGAACTGGAGTTCATTAAATTATTCGTGCTGGCATCAGGCTCCTTAAAAGAGCTAGCCAAACATTATGAGATTACATATCCGACAATCAGGCTAAAACTGGATCGGCTTATTCAGAAAATCGAGATGACTGAGCAACGACAACCCGGCAATCTGATCGACTTGATCAAAGAGCTGACATTACAGAACAAACTGGATCTGGATACTGCCAAGCAGTTATTAGATGCCTATGAGAATGAGGATAGCAACAAATGACATCAATTCTTTATCTCGTACTTTTAGTCTCTTTCTTGATTTTAGAAAAAAACATTTCAGATACAGCTCGGTATAGGGGAATACTCCTAGCTATCTTTGTACTTGTACTCGGCTTTATTCTCAATTCGAAATTTATTTGGTTAGCGATCATTCTTGCATCTGTTAATTTGGGCAGGTTTGTCCTAAGAGAATTGTATTTCTTAAAATTGACCTCGCTTAAGGAACGCTTGGCGAATGTTTTAGAATTTGAAACAAGATTTGACTAATTTGATTATAGTAAGATAATTATTGATATGGCTGAATAGCTTTGTGTGTTTTGCAGAGTTCAAACATTGGAGAATAATAGCTGCCGTTAGATAATACGGCAGCTATAGTTTTATTATAGGCTAATTGTTCTGCTATTTAATTAATCTTTATAAAAGGTATCGACTTCATTTTGCAGACGTGTGATCAATTCTGATTCGCTCATTGTTCCGAGATCACCTTCTTTGCGTTGACGTACGGAATAATTATTGTTTTCAATTTCTTGATCACCCATCACGAGCATATAAGGAATTTTTTCTAATTGTGCATCTCTGATTTTGCGTCCTATTTTCTCATTCCTGAAATCTGTTTTAACTCTGAAGCCGGCTGCACTTAAGCGACTTGCCGCATCTTTTGCTGCATCAATATGTTTTTCTGCAATAGGCAGAATAATAATTTGCTCGGGTGCTATCCACAAGGGTAGTGCCCCTGCATATTTTTCAATCAGCAGAGCTAGAGTTCTTTCATAGCAACCGATAGAAGTTCTGTGAATGATATGAGGATGCTTTTTATTACCTTCTTGATCGATGTAGACCATGTCAAAGCGTTCGGCAAGTTGAAAGTCGATTTGAATTGTGATTAGAGTGTCTTCTTTTCCAAATACATTTTTAATTTGAATATCAAGTTTTGGACCATAAAATGCAGCTTCGCCGATTCCTATTTCATATTCAATACCGGTTGAATCAAGAATACTTTGCATTGCATCTTGAGCATTGCTCCATTCCTTTGGATCACCAATATATTTATCCTTATTCTCAGGATCCCAGATTGAAAAACGATAACTAACATCATCATCCAGTCCCAAAGCTTTAAGCATGAAGTTGGCCAGATCAAATGCCCCGAGAAACTCTTCCTGCAATTGTTCCGGTGTTACCATCAGATGTGCTTCTGATATTGTAAATTGTCTTAAACGGATCAAACCGTGCATTTCTCCGGAAGCTTCATTACGGAATAGGGTAGAAGTCTCATTTAGACGAATTGGTAAGTCGCGATAACTTCTGGTCTCAGCTTTATAGATTTGATATTGGAAAGGACAGGTCATAGGACGCAAGGCATAAGCTGTCTGACCGTCTTTTTCCTCAGGATCACCCATGATAAACATACCATCTCGGTAATGATCCCAATGTCCTGAGATTTTAAATAAGTCAGATTTGGCAATTAAAGGGGTCTTAGTAATCTGATAGCCGCGTTTTTGTTCTTCATCCTCTACAAAACGTTCTAAGATTTGCAAAGTTTTGGCGCCTTTGGGCATGAATAATGGCAAACCCTGACCGATAAAATCAACAGTAGTGAAGTAACCGAGCTCTCTACCTAATTTATTATGATCACGTTTTTTTGCTTCTTCTAATTGGACCAAATATTCCTTCAATTGTTTTTTGTCAGGGAAACTGATTCCATAAATACGTTGCAGCATTTTATTGTTTTCATCACCTCGCCAGTAAGCTCCGGAAACCTGTAACAATTTAAAAGCTTTAACTTGTCCGGTACTTATTAAATGCGGTCCGGCACATAAATCAATGAAGTCACCTTGTTTGTAAAATGAAATAATCTCATCTTCGGGTAAATCTTCGATTAATTCGATTTTGTAATCTTCATTATTGTCTTTTGCCCAAGCTAAGGCATCACTACGAGATAGGGTATAGTATTCAAGCGGCAGATTTTCTTTAACGATCTTTTGCATTTCCTGTTCAATTTGAACTAAGTCATCATTTGTAAAAGTTTGCTCCAGATCAATATCATAATAAAAACCGTCATCAATAGCGGGTCCGATTGCCAGCATAGCATCCGGATATAAACGCTTGATCGCTTGAGCCATTATATGTGAAGTAGTATGCCAAAAAGCTTTTTGAGCCGCTTTATCGTCGAACTTCAATAATTCTAAAGAGTCTCCTTGTTCGAGTTTTGTTCTAAGATCTACAGTTTGTTGATTAACTTTTGCCAAGTAGACATTTCTTGCTAAACCTTCGCTAATCGTTTTTGCTGCCTCATATGCCGAAGCATCGGCTTTTAGTTTGAGTGGTGAGCCATCAGGTAATTTAACTTCAATTTGCATTTTATTTCTCCTAAAATTCAGTTTTTCTGCTTTTTAATTGTTATAAAAATAAAAAAGCATCCTTGGATTTGTACCCAAGGGTGCTTTGCACGGTTCCACCTTGTAATTTCACTTGTTTTATCCTTAACGCAGATTCACGGTACTACTTAATCAGCTAGATATGATCTTTAGCCGGGTTCGTGGACAGCTCGGGAGTGGTCTTCGTTGAGTTTCAGACAAAAAGATTTTCAGCCGGGATCTTTTCTCTCTGAGAAAGAAAATCTCAATTACTCTTTCCTTCATCGCTTTTTTAATTAAGTTATATCTTACAACTGTGAAAAAGTATCGTCAAGCACTGGAGGTTTAACTGAAATTAGTTTAGTATAATTAATTGAATTATTAGCATTTAATCGGAGGGATAGACATTTATGTCTGCAGAAAACAATAGTAATACTAATCAAATTGAGTTGGAAGAAATCAAGACTCAACCGAAAAGGCATGGTTTAGCAGATTGGATGATTCGTTTGTTGAAGGGATTCATCATTGGTTTTGGTGGTATTGTGCCCGGTTTGTCCGGCGGGGTGCTCTCGGTTATTCTTGGTGTTTATGACCGGATGATGAATTTCCTGGGTAATTTGCGCAATCAATTTTTGAAAAATGTTGCTTATTTTTTCCCGATTGGTATCGGCGGAATTTTAGGAATAGTCTTCTTTGCCGGAATAATTGAAGCAGCTTTTGGAACTTATGCCGCTTTGTTTACTGCGTTGTTTATCGGTTTTGTAGCCGGAACTTTTCCTTCAATCTATCGAACAGCAGGACAAAAAGGAAGAAAAGGATCGGATTGGGCAGTATTTGCAATTTCCGCCATTGTGATATTTGGCTTAATGTTGATCGGTGAACAAAATTTCACACAGATCCAGCCTAATATCATAGTTTGGGTCTTATCAGGTGCGATTGTAGCTTTGGGCTTTATCGTTCCGGGACTCAGTCCATCTAATTTCCTGATTTACTTTGGACTATATGACAAAATGGCATCTGGGATTAAGAACTTTGATTTTCAAATGCTGATTCCTTTTGTAGCAGGTGCAATAGCCAGTGTATTATTATTTGCCAAATTGGCTAATTATTTGTTCCAACGCTACTACAGCAAGATGTATCATTTGATTCTGGGCTTAGTTGTCGGCTCAACTCTAGGAATATTTCCTACGATTATCTTTCCTTCTTTTACAGCAAAAAATTTGACTGCAATGAAAATGAGTTTTATAGTAGCTTTCTTAATTAGTATTGTGATGTTTTTAATCGGTATTGTAATATCTTATCTTTTTGGCAAACTTGAAGAAAAATACAGTCCCCAAGATTAATCTTGGGCTTTAAAGGTGCCCGGCGGATAGGTTGGTTGAACATTCCAAAGGATCCATTCATTGAAACCTGAATCATAAACGGCTTCAATTTGTTTGCGAATCTCTGCCCCTGAATATTCCATATAGTATCCGGGTGGCAAATAGTCCGCTGTAAAAGCTTGCAGATAAGGCCTTACGTACGCATAACCTTCTTGATCGATTGCCTCTCTGCCATCAATTATTGCATCAGTCACCACTCCGTAAGGTTCAAGATCCGGAGCTTCATAACGGTTATCACCTAGATCGGTTCCTTCTCCATTACCCATTACACTTAAAGAAGCATTTGCATAGTGAGAAGGGTAAATCATCGGACAGATATTATTAATACCGGTTAAACCGATACTGGTCCAGTCCTGACCTATAGCATGACCATCCAGATCACTGGTCATCACAATTGAAAAAAGATCTGCTCCGACCGGAACTTTGTCTCGGTTTTGGATCTGAATTGCTACGGTTTGTAAAAAACGATTAATAGCACTGTACTTTTGGGGTAAAGTTTCCGGATCTCCGTAAGCTGCGGCAGATCCGTCTAATGAACCACCTGCAGGGAATCTAATGTAGTCAAATTGGATTTCATCAACTCCAAACTGAATAACTTCCTCAGCTATATCGATTAAATATTGCCAAACTTCTTTGTTATAGGGATTAGCCCAAGTTGAATTACTTTCTAATGGGAACTCAATCGGTGTGCCTGCCTCATTGTGTATAGTCAGATCCGGTCTGGTAGACGCAAAAGTCTGATCTTTGAAACAAACGATCCTGGCGATTACCCGAATATCTTGTGCATGACATTTTTCGGTAATTGCTTTAATATCTCGATTAGAAATTACGCAATTAAGCTCTTTAGCTAAAGGTAGTTGGCTATCATAGAGAAGCCCATAACTCTCTTTAACATCGATTACCAATGCATTAACTTCAGTCCCTTTAATTTCTTCTAAGATGGAATCTAAATTGTCCGTATCATAGATATAGACTCCTTTAATTTCCACATGTTCAAGATCGGCTTCATGTTCTACTTCCGGTAAAGGGCCAAAGAAATCTTCGATTTTCTCATTTTCTTCCGGATCAAAATCCGGGGTCACTTCATGAACGGTTCCTTCTTTATCTATGTAAGTAGGCAGAGTTGTCTCATAAATAAAAGCATAAGGATCTGTTTTTTCAGTTGTGGTTTCACTTATTTTTACAACGTCCTTTGTGGTTAGTTTTTCAGCTTCAGCTTTTTCCATGGCAGCTTTTTTAGTTTGTAAATAATAATAGCCAAAAGCTGCTGCTAAAAGTAGGATAGCAATGATCAAGATAATAATGATCTTTTTTTGCTTTTCTTTTTTACTCTGTTCCAATTTTATTAAAATTGGTTGAGGCTTTTTTTGTTCATCATTTTTCATAATCGTCAGCCAATTGTCCTCGAATATTGATTATCATATTTTATCATTATAGTCTGCTACCAGTTTTGACGCTACATCCAGATCTGAATTGATCCGGATTAGCTGTTCGCCGATTCTTTGTGTATTATCTGCTCCTTTTCCGGCTAGAAAGAGCACAGTTTTATTTCCGGAATTTTCAGCTCGCCGGAAAGCTTCACGAATAGCAGATTCTCTTTCTCCTGCAATGGTAAATGGACAATCATTTTTTATTAAGTATTGAGCCATTTCTTGAGCAATTTCGGCATGTTCACGTATTCCGGGATCATCCGGAACCAGATATACAAAGTCGGCAAATTGAGCTGCGGTAGAAGGTAAATCTGTAATACGATTTAAGGCCTTGCTACCACTTGTTCCGAACATTGCGACGATTCTATAATCGGGGAAAAGTTCCTTGATTGCAGCAAAGCTTTTTTCAAAACTTAAGCGTGTATGAGCATAATTAACATGACAAACTATTTTTTTATCCTTGGTGATAAAAAGATGATCTCTACCTATGCTTTGAACATTCTTCAAAGCTTGATCTGTAATGGAACGGGGCACACCGAAATAATCGGCTATTGCTATTGCACACATTGCATTTTCAACATTATAGGCACCTATTCCTTGAATGGCTAAAGATTCTGAAAATGATCCTGAATCAGAATCATTTGAGAAAAAATTAACGAACCTTTTTTTAGTATCAAGCTTGAAATGGGTCCTCTGTTCATGATAATCAATTTTATAGGCAAAATAATCACTTGAATTATCTAAGGTTGAGAAAGAGATTGCTTGGATCTTGTTCTCAGCTTGTTTTTGCTTTACCAGATTAATCTTATCCATCTCTTGGGAAAACACACCAATCTGTGACATATCAAAAATACGTAATTTAGAATTGATATAATCTTCATAACTCGGATGTTCAATCGGACTGATGTGATCTTGACCTAAATTTAGCAAGCCAACAATATCAAACTCAATTCCGGTTACCCGATCATATTTCAAAGCTTGTGATGAAACTTCAACAACCATATACTCTAAACCTGATTTTACAGCATTTGCCAGATGGCGAAACAAATCTAAGGCTTCAGGTGTTGTAATGTTAGATTCTAAACTTAATATTCCATCAAACGTTTCAATCGTAGAGATAATACCGCAAGGTTTTTTATCATTTTCTGCCAGAAAACTATCAAAAATACCTTTGAGGTAAGCGACAGTGGTAGATTTGCCTTTCGAACCGGTTATACCAATTAGTTTTAATTTTTGATCGGGACAATCATAAAAATATTTAGCAGCATAGGACATGGCCAAGCGGATATCATTTACAATGATCCGAGGTAAATCAATTTGCAGATCAACTTCCGAAACATATGCAATAGCTCCTTTAGACTTAGCGTCTAACAAATAGTCTTTTTTAAAATTGGCACCTTTACAAAAAAACAAATTTCCAAATTTAACTTGACGCGAATCGAAAGTCAAATTATTGATTGCAATGTCTTGAGCATTGGATTCTTGTATTAATTGTTGATCAAGTAATACTTGAATTAATTCATTTGTATTTTTCATATATATCCTGTTTTTCCTGAATCATCTATTTTGTTTAATCATCATTCTAAATGAAATAATATCTAAAATAAAATTTTAATAGCAAATAACAATAGTTTATCTGATAAATGGACAATATTGTATAGATCTCACTGATTCTATTAAAGCTGATTGATATCTGTTAAAATAACATAATAATACTGTAATAATTTACTAATAATACTAATTAGTATTTAACGGAAGGATTATTATGCTGATTCGAGACTGTTCAGGTGGCATAGTTTTTTGTGCGAATCAAGTTTTATTAATACAAAACGAAAAGGAAGAATGGAGTTTTCCTAAAGGTGTGATTCGCGAAGACCACGAAGATGATGATATTGCAATTTGGCGGGTCAAGGATGAAAGCGGTGTAGAAGCCAGGATTATCGGGCTTGCCGGAAAAACCAGTTATGAGTTTTATTCGGTAACCAGAAAACGCCCTGTAGCAAATAGGATCAAGTGGTACATCATGGTTTGTGATACACCGGATGCCAGCCCCAATCTACAACAAGGTTTTTTAGATGCAAAATTTTTGCCGATCGAGGAGGCTATACAAACTGTTACCTACAGTCAAGATAGGTCACTGCTTACTTTAGCTTATCAAAAGTATAAAGAATTGAACGAGGATTTCGATGAGTTCTGATTATTATTCGATCAAGCAAATGGCCGAGGTCGAGTTTGAAGAGAGACGTTCTCGGTTTATCGGGATAGCGAAACCTTTGACAACTTCTGAACAAGCCGAGGAATTTATTTCAGAACAAAAAAAAAGATTTCCCGATGCTACGCATCATGTTTATGCCTGGATAATTGACAGACCACAACATTTACAACGTTATTCTGATGATGGAGAACCACAGGGTACAGCCGGATTACCGGTTTTGGATGCTTTACAAAAACAAAACATAGTACAGGCTGGTGTTGTAGTTGTCCGTTATTACGGGGGAATTAAACTGGGAACCGGTGGCTTGGTTCGCGCATACGGCAAATCAGCCGTGATGGCTATTGAAAAAGCAGTACCGATCAATTGGTTAACTCATCGGATGTATGATTTAACCTGCGACTATGCTAATGCAGAAAGGGTGCGCTTTCAATTGAATCAATTAAGCTATCCTCAAACTGAACCGGAATATACTGCTGATGTAAGTTGGCAGGTTGCAGTCAGACCGAAAAAAGAGCAGGAATTTATTACATTATTAAAAGATTTAACAAGTGACAATATTATTTATAAAAGGGGAAAACAAAAACAATTTCCTTCGGCAATCAATAATCGCACATAATTATTAAGTGAAGCTTATTTAGCAATAAATTATTTGGAGGGTATATGGCAGGTCATTCTAAGTGGAATAATATAAAACGCAGAAAAGAAGCCGCTGATCAAAAAAGAGGTAAAATTTTTACAAAATTAGGGCGAGAAATTCAGGTTGCAGTCAGAGAAGGTGGGCCTGATCCCGAGGAAAATTTTGCTTTGCAATCTGCGATTGCCAGGGCCAGATCATATAATATGCCTAATGACAATATAAAGCGCTCGATTGATAATGCATCGGGAGCAGGCGGTGGGGAGGAATTTGTTCAGGTTACATATGAAGGATATGGTGCCGGAGGAGTCGCTGTAATGGTTAGAACTTTAACTGATAACCGTAACCGAACTGCTGGCGAAGTGAGACATGTCTTTGAAAAATATGGGGGCAACTTAGGTAAAGATGGAAGTGTTGCCTATCAATTCGAAAATAAAGGCAGCTTGATTATAGCTAAGGACAAATATCCGGATGAAGATCAGGTAATGCTGGACGCATTAGATGCAGGTTGTGAGGACATAGAAATCTCGGATGACTATTATGAAGTTGTTACTGATCCGAGTGAATATCATAAGGTTTTGCAAGGTTTGACCGCAGCGGAGTATGAATTTGCCGATGTTTCCTTAGGACCTGAGGCAATGACTTTTGCCCAATTAACTGATCCTGATCAAATTGAAAAGATAGAAAAATTATTGGATGGCTTAGAAGAAATTGATGATGTGCAAGATGTATTCCATAATTGGGAGCAAGAAGAAGAGTAAGTTTTACTGAAATGTTTGATTTCTTATTTGGCAGATTTAGAAAAAATAGAGAAGCGAAAAAAGCAGAGCGTTCGATCAAACGGAGACGGGAATCTGAGATTCCTGAACCTGAACGTGATGTTCCTTTAAGACCGGGGAAATTAACATTTAATCCTTTTGGGCGCTTTGCGGATGCTGTAAAAACTACGGTTCAAGAAGCAAATCTGAGAGAACAGATTGTTACAGAACTGGATGAAAGAGATCTATTAGCTCAGATTGCGGTAGTCGCATTTATCGGTACATCAGGAACCGGGAAAAGTACAAGGGCATTATCGGTTGCAGCCGAGCATAAAATTCAATATCTGATCGATGACGGTCTTCTGATTCATGGCAGCAATATTGTTGCAGGTACATCTGCAAAAACGGCGGATACACAACTTGAATCCGTACGCCAAGCATTATTTATGGACCCGACACGCGCTGCCAATATGCGCAGAGCATTATTGGATGAAAATCCACCTATTCTGATGGTTCTGGGAACATCAGACCGTATGTTGCGTAAAATATGTGATAATCTTTGGTTAAATCAGCCTTCAATGTTAATTCGAATTGAAGATGTAACAACCGAAGAAGAAAGACAAGTTGCCCGTAGCACGAGATTATCTGAGGGGACACATACGATTCCTGTCCCGAGTATGGAAATAAAACACGATTTCTCAGGGTATTTTTTGGAGCCATTGCAAAAATTAAGGAGACGTTTGGATCGCTCTATAGACAAAATTGATTATTCTGCAGGCGGCGAGAAGACCGTTGTAAGACCGACCTTTTCAACGATCGGTAATTATTCCATTTCGGACGAAGCTTTGGCGATGTTGGTAGAGCAAATCGTGATTAGATTGCAAGGCATTTCAGACTTAACAGAATTTACAGTCTATAAAGAAGCTTATGGAGCAATTTTCAATTTGGGCGTTTCGTTGTATTATGGATATAATGCTCAAGAAATATTAAGTAAAGCACAGAGTAGCTTAAATACAGATGTTGAGCATTATACAGCTATCAATGTATTGTCAATCAATATCAGAGCTACACGCTTGGTACATAAATAAACAAGGGAGCAACAATATGACAGATTACAATTATGATCAAAATTCCGGTAATTTATCTGATGAATATCGTTCAGATTTAAGAAAATCGGATCAGTATGCTGAAGCAGCACGTCAAGCAAATTTACAAAAACAAGACGATCCGGAAACAGGTCAGAGCGGTTATCGCAAAGTCCAATTTGAACATGGTGATTATGATGATCGGAACGATGAAGTTTTGGCGCGCGAAAGGGCATTTCGGGAGAGTATAGAAAGCGTCGGGTATAGAGACGATTCATATTCAGGAGAACAGAGATCGTTAGACTTGGATGATTTAGATAATGAATTTGATCAGACAGGCCCTTATCAAGCTGATAATCGTGTCAGACGTTCTGCACCCGCAGCACGTAAGGAAAGACTTAATCCTAAGAGAGCCAGAGGTCCTGTTTCTTCTCGCAGACCGGAGCGAGCAGGCCCGAGTCATCTCCGCGATATAATAGTAGGATTACAACAATCTTTATTTTTGGCTTTGTCTAAAAGACCGATGCAAGCATTCCACTTGAATTTACACTGGGGAAGTCTCGGCATTCTGGCATTAATCAATATACTGCTAGTTGCAGGATTGAATACAATCGTCTATTCCAAAGTATTAAGTGTTGCACTTGGCGGATTGACTACAGATGCTGAAAGCCCTGGGGCAGCTGAAATTTTTGGGATTTCCACCTTGAGCCAGTTAGCGTCTTTCTTAGTTGTTGTTGTAATGGTTTTTGTCTTAACGATTTTGCTCGGTAGTGAAAGAAGAGGTTTTAAACAATTTGTTCAGACGGCTACACTCTCTGCCTTACCCTACTCATTTATTCTTTTAATTTCATTAATTGTTTCTATATTCTTGCCCCAAGTAGGAATCATCTTAGCATTAACCGGAAAAATTCATGCTTATATATATTTATATGCAGGATTTCAAAAAGGACATCCAACAAAGAAAAACAGCCCGTTTTGGTTTTTCATTTTGTTAATAGCAGTAGTATTGGTTGTACAATATCTTTTTGTTACTTGGGCTTTATAATTAGAGTATAATAAAAGTAATTTTCTATTTAGAAGATTTGTATCTGCGATGAACTCTATATAAACATTTTCTGAATTTTGTTCTGCATCAGGCTAGATATCTTGGCCTGATGCAGTTGGTTTGAGGGAGAGATATTATGTCCTCTTAAATACCCCGGTTATTTGATTTCTTAGATAGAGATACTCTAGAACAAGCAATTCGTGCTTGTGAAGATTAAGTGATAACTGTCTAGATGATGGCTCACTGATATCCAATGATAAAAATCAATGTTGGAAGGAATCCTCCATAGCTTCTTTTAGCTTGGTGATTTCTCCTAAAGTGCTTTCAACTCCATCTTGATCTTCTGCTAGTTTAAAGTTTTCATAGCTTTTTCTTAGATAAGTTAGTGCCTCTTTGCGTCGATTTACTTTTCTATTTAAACGCCCCAAAGCTCTGGCAGCTAAACCGACCCCATGGTAGTTTGCCTCAGTTTCAGCAAAAACCAATGCATGCTGGAAATACATTCTAGCATCAGTAAGTTCTCCCGCTAACATTTTCACATCACCTTGTTCAAAGAAATTGTAGGAAAGATCAGAATAGTAAGAAGGCATTAAGGAGCTGCATTTTCTTAACTCTTCCCGTAATAATTCAGTTGCTTTTTCATAATCACCACGCAATTTTGCCAGAATTCCCAACTGATGTAAGGCTTGTGCCTGCTCATAGCGATCACCTGATTCTTCTCCGGCTTTTAATGCTTTTTCCATATCATATTGGGCTTCATCATAATTATTTATATCCATTTTGACGCGGCCTTTATAAAAAATAATATTAAATTTTTGCTTCTTACTTAATTTTTTTTCTTCGCTTAAAGCATCAAACTCGGCTAGGGCTTGCTCGAATTGTTTATCTTCAAATAACTGACGTGCAGCTTCAATTCTTTGATTAATATTTTTCATATAAAACTTCCTTAAATTTGATATTCTAAGTGTACAAAATACTGTAATTTCAAGCAAATACTAACTGATAATGTTTTGAGATGCTAAATTGAAATTAAGCGTCAAGAAAGTGAGGTAAATATGGACAAACAATTATTCAAGAACCTACAAAAAAAATGGCAAGAATTATTAATAGAATATTTTGCAGTTGCGAGAATAAAAAAAGGTGGTTTATTGGTTGTCGGTTGCTCGACCAGTGAAGTTATCGGATCAAAAATCGGTTCAGATTCAAGACAAGACATCGGTGATCTTTTATTTTCTGTTTTGCAAGAATTGGCCTCCGAAAATAAAATAAATCTGGCAATTCAATGTTGTGAACATCTTAATCGAGCTTTAATTATCGAGCGAAAAGTTGCCGAAAAATTCTCTTATCCTGAGGTAAATGTTAAACCGGGTTTGCATGCAGGAGGAGCTTTTGCGGTTGCGGCATTTGAGAATATGAAAGATCCAATCGCAGTGGAATCAGTTCAAGCTGATGGAGGAATAGACATTGGAGATACACTAATAGGTATGCATTTGAAACCGGTTGCAGTTCCGTTACGGCTAAGCATGCAAAGCGTAGGCGATGCTCATCTAACAGCCGCTCGCACCAGACCGAAATTAATTGGCGGAGCAAGAGCTACTTATAGAGATAATTGATAAAAAAGGAGCTCCATCTGGAGCTCCTTTTAATTAATGATTAAGTTTGATCGCTTAATTATGCGTCTTCTAAACGTTCTACTAAAGCGTCTAATTGATTGTACAATTCTTTTGGCATTCTACCGCCACGTGCATCATAATCTTCATAGTGCTCGCGGATGGATTCAGTTTCAGTTTTCCAACCGTCTACATCTACACTTAAAATCTCTGCCATATCTTCCGATGAAGTATCAAGACCTTCAAGATACAAGTCATCTTCAGAAGGCATGTAGCCGATTGCGGTTTTCTTAGCATCCGCTTTACCTGCACAACGTTCAACGATCCACTTTAAGACACGGCTGTTATCGCCAAATCCAGGCCAGAGCCATCTACCGTCTTCAGATTTACGGAACCAGTTAACATAGAAGATTTTTGGCAATTTATCAGCATCGCCTTTTTCCCCGATATCGAACCAATGCTCTAAATAATCACCAACGTTATAGCCGATGAAAGGTAACATGGCAAATGGATCACGACGAACTTGACCGATTTTGTCAGAAATAACTGCCGCTGTGATCTCGGAGCCCATAATTGAACCTAAGAACACACCGTGATCCCAGTCAAAGCTTTGATGTACAAGAGGTACTACTGTCGCACGACGTCCACCGATCAACATTGCATCAATTGGCACACCTGCCGGATCTTCCCAGTTAGGTGCAATACTTGGACATTGACTTGCAGGAGTAGTGAAACGTGAGTTCGGATGTGCTGCCGGTGTATCTGAATCCGGAGTCCAGTCATTACCGTGCCAGTCAATCAAATGATCGGGTGTTTCTCCATCAATACCTTCCCACCAAACATCGCCATCATCAGTCAAAGCTACATTTGTGAATATAGTATTAGATTTGATTGTATCCATCGCATTTGGATTTGAGTCATAAGATGTGCCCGGAGCAACTCCGAAGAAACCTGCTTCAGGATTAATTGCATAGAGGCGTCCATCCTCACCGAATTTGAGCCAGGCAATGTCATCACCGATAGTTTCGACTTTCCAACCGGGAATTGTTGGAACTAACATAGCCAGATTGGTTTTTCCGCAAGCTGAAGGGAATGCACCTGTGACATATCTTACGTCACCTTCCGGACTGGTTAATTTCAAAATTAACATATGTTCTGCCATCCAGCCTTCGTCTTTCGCTTGAGCCGATGCAATACGCAATGCGAAACACTTTTTGCCCAAAAGTGCATTTCCGCCATAACCTGAACCATATGACCAGATTAATCTTTCTTCCGGGAAATGACTGATATATTTTTCTTCCATTGGAGCACAAGGCCACATTACATCTTCTTCGCCTTCTTCAAGTGGAGCTCCGACTGAATGCAAACATTTAACATATTCACCATCTGTACCTAGCAGTTCTAAAACTTTATCACCGACACGAGTCATAATACGCATATTTACTACAACATAAGGACTGTCTGTGATTTCTACACCGATTTTTGCAATAGGAGAACCGATCGGTCCCATTGAATATGGGATAACATACATTGTACGGCCTTTCATACAACCTGAATAAAGATCAGTCATGGTAGCTTTTAATTCTACCGGATCGATCCAGTTGTTAGTCGGACCGGCATCTTCTTCTTTTTTTGTTGCAATGTATGTGCGCTCTTCAACTCGAGCAACATCGGAAGGATCACTACGGAACAAATAACATCCCGGTCGCTTCTCCTGATTTAATTCGATTGCCATTCCATTTTCAACCATCTCATCTAAGAGTTGTTGATTTTGTTCTTCGCTTCCGTTAATCCAAACAATATTGTCAGGTTGACATAGATCTGCTACTTCATCAATCCATGCCTGCAATTCTTTGTGTTTTATCATATCATTTCCTTTCTTACCATAAGGCTCTAACGTTGTTATCTGAAAGGACATCCGATTTATTATTAATCGAAATTCGCCCATTAGCCTTAGGATAATTTACCAAATAATAAATCATAATACAAATATTGAGTTGCACAGATTTCAGATATTATAGTAAACGTTTTCGGTCATAATCATGTAGATTAAATAAATCCATAAAATTACTTGTTTAGAGAGATGTAATGATTTAATATAATAATAAGCAAAATCAATCAAAATTTTGAGTATATAATCATTTTGTAAATGGAGGTTTAGTTGAATGAGTAAAGATTTTAAAAAAGTTGCCATTGAAAAACACTTGGAATGGGGCGGCAAAATTGAAGTTGTTGCTACAGCACCGGTTGGTACAAGTGAAGAATTAGCTATTGCATATACTCCGGGAGTTGCAGAACCGTGTTTGGAGATTTCTGAAGATGTTGAGAAGTCATATATTTATACAAGACGTCATAATTTATGTCTTGTTGTAACTGATGGTTCAGCTGTTTTGGGCTTGGGTGATATAGGTCCGGAAGCCGGAATGCCGGTTATGGAAGGTAAATGTGCACTGTTTAAAGCTTTTGGCGATGTGGATGCTTTCCCACTTTGTATCAATACTCAAGATGTCGATCAAATAGTTGATACAATTTATAATATTTCCTGCAGTTTCGGTGGCGTAAATCTGGAAGATATTGCTGCTCCTCGTTGCTTCGAAATTGAGACTAAACTGAAAGAAAGATGCGATATACCGATTTTTCATGATGATCAACACGGAACCGCTGTTGTGACTTTAGCCGGATTGATCAATGCTTTAAAAGTTGTAGACAAAGATATTTCTGATGTGAAAATTGTGATGAATGGTGCCGGAGCTGCTTCAATTGCAATTACAAAATTATTGATTTCTGCCGGAGCCAAAGGAGAAAATGTTCTGATGTGCGATAGCAAAGGGATTATTTATGCCGGTCGTCCTGAAGGAATGAATAAATACAAAGATGAATTAGCTGAAATTATCAACTTGGACAAACAATCCGGTAGTTTAGCAGAGGCCTTAGTAGATGCTGATGTATTTGTAGGAGTTTCCGTACCCGGAACCTTAACCACAGAGATGGTTAGTACAATGGCTGATGATGCAATTGTCTTTGCTTGCGCCAATCCTGTGCCGGAGATTTATCCGGATGAAGCGAAAGCCGGCGGAGCTAAAGTAGTAGCTACCGGACGTTCTGATTTCCCAAATCAAATAAATAATGTTCTGGCTTTCCCGGGCATTTTCCGCGGAGCTTTTGATGTTCGCGCTTCAGATATTAATCAAGAAATGAATGTCGCAGCAGCTCACGCAATTGCGAGCCTTATTTCAGATGATGAGCTGAATGCTGACAATATTATGCCGCATGCATTTGATGAGCGTGTTGCTCCTACAGTTTCTAAAGCTGTTGCCGAGGCGGCTCGTGAATCGGGTGTAGCAAGAATCTAAAAAAACAGATATAGTTATTGGAGCCTAAGGCTATTGAATAGAGAAAACCATGCGTACGCATGGTTTTCTTATTATGAAAGAATTGATGTTTATTTATGCTCTATAATTTAGTAAATGGCGCTGCTGTAATTGCAGGTGGATTATTTGGCTTATTAATTGGCAGATTTTTGCCGAAAAAAACCGGTGAAACATTACTAAAAGCAATGGCCTTGGGGGTCATGTATGTTGGTATAACTACCATGATTAGTGAGGCCAATGCTTTGACAACATTGATCTGTTTGGCACTGGGTGTGGTTATAGGGGAATTATTAAAAATTGAAGATAGAATCAATAAATTAGGAGAATTTGTTGAGAATAAATTTAAGAAAAATGCAGAAGAGACGCAGATGAATCTGGCTCAAGGTTTTGTTTCTGCAACCATACTGTTCTGTTCGGGTAGTATGGCAATAGTCGGTTCTTTGCAAGCCGGATTAACCGGAGATGGTTCCACCCTACTGGCTAAGTCAATTTTAGACGGTGTAGTTGCTATGATTTACTCTACCACAATGGGTTTTGGTGTGCTGATTTCGGCAATTCCGGTAATTATTTACCAAGGAATTTTTGTTTTGGCGGCAAGTGGATTGAGCGATCTGCTCAATGAGATGACAATTGCAACTATCTCAACAGTAGGTGGTATAATCATTTTGGGTATAGGCATCAATATGATGTTTGAGACAAAAATACGAATTGGAAATTTTATTCCTGCTGTATTTATTCCGATACTACTTTCATTGTTAAATATTATTTGATTTCGGAATTTGATGATAGAGGTTAAATTATGAAAAATGGATTAGCTATACAATATTTTGAATGGTATTTACCTGATGACGGAAAACTTTGGCAACGCTTACGTGCTGACATTCCGAATTTACTAGATATGGGAGTTACTGCTGTTTGGATTCCTCCTTGCTATAAGGGCCAAAATTCAAACGATGTTGGTTATGGAGCATATGATCTCTATGATATCGGGGAGTTTGATCAAAAAGGCACAGTGCGTACCAAGTACGGGACGTTTGATGAATTAAGAAAAACGGTTGAAGAGCTACAAAAAAACAATATTCAAGTGTATGCGGATACTGTATTAAATCATAAAGCCGGGGCAGACGGTACGGAAGTGTTTCAAGTTGTCGAGGTAGACCCGGAAGACCGGGAAATTGCTATTTCGGAGCCATTTGATATTGAAGGTTGGACCATGTTTAAATTCCCCGGACGCGCTGGAAAATATTCTAAATTTGAATGGTTTCATCAGCATTTCACTGCGGTTGATTTTGATCAAAAAACAGGTAACAAGGCTATTTATAAAATATTGGGCGAATCAAAAGATTTTTCGGAAAATGTTACAGAAGAAGAAAAAGGTAACTACGATTACTTAATGCATGCAGATGTCGATTACAATAATCCGGATGTGATTGAGGAAATAAAACGTTGGGGACTTTGGTTTGTCGATAAGTTAAATTTAGACGGATTGAGACTTGATGCATTAAAACATATTGATTTGGAATTCATTAATGAATGGACTCATCATGTTCGTGAAGAGAGTGGACGCAAATTATATGTAGTAGGTGAATACTGGAATGGTGATTACGATGTCTTACGTGAAGTTTTGGATAAGGTTTGTGAGAAACTATCTTTATTTGATGTACCGTTACATTTCAGATTGTATGAAGCAGCCCAAAAAGGTCAAGAATATGATTTAAGTAAAATAATGAATGAAACATTAGTCGGCGATGATCCGGATAATGTGATGACATTTGTAGATAATCACGACTCACAAATTGGTCAGTCCCTTGAATCCTGGGTTACTGACTGGTTTAAACCTTTGGCTTATGCTTTGATTTTGTTACGCAAGGACGGTTATCCATGCTTATTCTATGGTGATTATTACGGTTGTGGAGGCGAAAACCCGATCGAAAGTAAAAAAGATATTTTGGATCCATTGCTTAAAGCGAGAAAAGATTTTGCCTACGGTGAACAGATAGATTATTTCGACCATCCTAATTGTATTGCTTTTCAAAGAATGGGTGTCCCTGAAATTCAAGATTCCGGTTTAGTATGTATCATGAGTAACGGCGAGCCGGGATACAAAGATATAACATTTAACCAAGAATTGAGTGGTAGAACTTTTTATGATATCACCGGAAATGAACAGGAAGAAATCATTTTGAATGAAACAGGCGAAGGTCGTTTCTTTTGTAGTGGCGGTTCAGTTTCTGTGTGGATTTTAAAGAAAGGAACAGATTAAGATGAAAAAAATAAAAATGTTTATGTTTGATACCTGTCCGCATTGTCAATTAGCAATAAGATGTTTAAATGAATTACAATCCCAAGATAAATATAAAGATCTTAAGATAGAAATGATCAATGAAAGAAAAGAACCGGAGATCGCCGATCAATATGATTATTATTATGTTCCGACATTTTTCGTTGACGAAGAAAAAGTCCATGAAGGACATGCAGAGCTGGAAGATGTCCAACGAGTTTTAGATTTAGCTTTACAATAGTTTTTTTTACTGATACAATTAGTTGCTGTGATTCTTTTTATAAGGGATCATATGTTTAAAAACAATTATGAAAGGGGGAAGATAGATGCCTACATTTAACCAGCTGGTCAGAAAAGGTCGCTCAACCAAAAAGGAAAAATCGGATTCACCTGCATTGGGTTATGGAATGAACTCTTTGAAGAATCGTGCTTCAAGATACAATTCACCACAAAAACGTGGAGTTTGTACTTCAGTCAAAACCACAACGCCGAAGAAACCGAATTCCGCATTGCGTAAGGTTGCCAGAGTACGCTTAACCAATCAGATGGAAGTTTCAGCGTATATACCAGGTATAGGTCATAACTTACAAGAACATAGTGTTGTTCTGATTCGTGGTGGCCGTGTCAAAGACTTGCCGGGTGTTCGTTATCACGTAATTCGTGGAACATTGGATACCGCAGGCGTGGCAGACCGTAAACAGAGCCGCTCAAAATACGGAGCGAAAAGACCAAGATCCGTCACTTAATAACCAGACGGAATCGATCGGTTGGACAATCTATGTCTATACAGAGGGCCTCTATTTTCCTTTACTTAGAAATATCAGGTCTTTCTGGCCAGACACGATCCAAACCGTGAGTACCTATGATTTCGGTAATATACCGTATAATCATGAAAGGAGGGAAGCAAATGCCAAGAAAAGGCCATGTTCCAAAGAGAGAAATTTTACCTGATCCGAATTACCATGATTTAAAAGTGGCAAAACTAATTAATATGGTGATGCAAGACGGTAAAAAATCATTGGCTCAAAAAATTGTTTATGCAGCTTTTGACATTATCAAAGAACGTACTGAACAAGAGCCTCTAGAAGTTTTTTATCAAGCATTAGAAAATGTAATGCCGATGCTGGAAGTTAAAGCTAGACGAGTTGGTGGATCTAACTATCAAGTACCAATTGAAGTCAGACCCGAAAGACGTCAAACCTTAGCTTTACGCTGGATTGTGAGTGCTGCACGTGCGCGAAATGAACGTAGTATGTATCAGCGCTTAGCAAATGAGATTTTAGATGCCAACAATAGCACCGGTGCTGCATTCAGAAAGAAAGAAGAAATGCATCGTATGGCAGAAGCAAATCGTGCTTTCGCCCACTATAGATGGTAAGTACTAAGTAAAAAAACAAATTTAAGTAATATTAATAAGCAAACAAACTATAAGAAACATTCAAAAGTTTGGAATGAATAACAAGAAAAGAAAGGAGTTTACCCGCATGCCTAGAGAATTTTCACTAGAAAATACCAGAAATATAGGCATTATGGCGCATATTGATGCCGGTAAAACCACTACGACTGAAAGAATCCTGTATTATACAGGAAAAATTCATCGTTTAGGAGAAACCCATGAGGGTGCAGCCACAATGGACTGGATGGAGCAGGAACAGGAGCGTGGTATAACAATCACTTCAGCTGCGACAACCGCCCAATGGAAAAACCGGAGAATTAATATTATTGACACGCCGGGACACGTTGACTTTACTGTTGAAGTAGAGCGGTCTTTACGTGTTTTGGACGGTGCCGTAACAGTTTTTTGTGCCAAAAGCGGTGTTGAACCCCAAACTGAAACAGTTTGGCGCCAAGCAGATACCTATGGTGTTCCGCGAATGGCATATATTAACAAGATGGACATTATTGGCGCTGATTTTTTCAAGGTTGTCAAGATGATCAAAGATCGTCTAGGTGCTAATCCGGTTCCAATTCAACTACCGATTGGTAAAGAAGAAAGCTTCACAGGTATCATCGACTTAATGAAGATGAAAGCTGAAATGTATGAAGATGATTTGGGAACTGAATTTGAAGAAGTTGAAATACCCGCTGAGTTAATGGATCAAGCGATTGAATATCGCGAGCAAATGGTTGAGGCTATTGCAGAGACAGATGATGATTTGGCAGAAAAATTCTTAATGGATGAAGAAATAAGCCAGCAAGAATTAAAGGCTGCATTGCGTAATGCTACGATCAGCACGCAAATAATCCCTGTTGTCTGTGGTACATCATATAAGAATAAAGGCGTACAGTTACTCTTGGATGCCATTGTTGATTTTATGCCTTCGCCATTAGATGTTAGAGCAATAGACGGGATTAATCCTTTAACCGGAGAAGCAGATGAACGTCATGCAGACGATGAAGAACCATTCTCGGCCCTGGCTTTCAAAATAATGACTGACCCTTATGTCGGCAAATTATGTTTCTTTAGAGTTTATTCAGGAACCCTGGAATCCGGCTCATATGTTTATAATTCGATTAAAGAACAACGTGAACGTGTAGGTCGTATTTTATTGATGCACTCTAATCACCGTGAAGAAACAGATATGGTTTATTCCGGAGACATTGCAGCGGCTGTCGGTTTAAGAAACACTTCTACCGGTGAGACCTTATGCGATGAAAAACATCCGATTATTTTAGAATCAATGGATTTTCCGGAACCTGTTTTATCAGTAGCTATTGAACCGAAATCAAAAGCCTCTCAGGAGAAATTGATCACGGCTTTGGCAAAACTGGCAGAAGAGGATCCAACCTTCAAAACCAGAACGGATAGTGAAACAGGCCAGACTTTGATTTCAGGCATGGGTGAATTGCATCTGGATATTATTGTGGACCGCTTATTCCGCGAATTTAAAGTTGAAGCGAATGTTGGTGAACCACAAGTTGCTTACCGAGAAACTCTGACCAAGCCTGTTGAAACAGAAGGTAGATTTATTAGACAAACCGGTGGTCGTGGTCAATACGGACATTGTGTGGTTGAATTTGAACCTTTACCTGCTGATCAAGGCTACGAGTTTGTGGACAAAATTGTCGGAGGTTCAATTCCAAGAGAATATATCGGTTCAGTTGATGAAGGTATTCAGGAAGCTTTACATTCAGGTGAAATTGCAGGTTATCCTGTAGTAGGTGTCAAAGCAACTTTAATCGATGGATCTTATCATGATGTTGACTCATCTGAGATGGCATTTAAGATCGCAGGTTCTATGGCTTTGAAAGAAGCCATGCGCAAAGGCAATTCAGCCTTGCTGGAACCAATGATGAAAGTTGATGTAGTAGTGCCCGAAGAATACATGGGTGACGTAATGGGTGATTTGAGTTCACGCCGAGGTCAAATCTTAGGTAATGAGCTCGGAGGTAATGTAGTTACCGTTTCATCTTATGTACCATTATCGGAAATGTTTGGTTATGCAACTGATTTGCGTTCCCGAACTCAAGGTCGCGGTACTTTCGTAATGCAGATCGATCATTATGATAGGGTTCCGGCCAATATGATGGAGAGTTTTTTAGCTCGTAATTAATTGAATACAGAATGTCCGTCTGAATTGCAGAAGGATATTCTAATCATTGCCAAAGTGCAATAAATGTGTAGAATATAAAGAGATAATTAAAATTAAAGAATATGATCAGTTGATACTGTATCAATAAGGAGGATCTTTTAATGGCTAAAGCAATGTTTGAAAGAACAAAGCCACATGTTAACATCGGTACACTAGGCCATGTTGACCATGGTAAAACAACACTCACAGCTGCGATTACCAAAGTACTCGCTTTACAAGGCGGTGCAGACTTTACGGATTATGCTAATATAGACAAAGCACCGGAAGAGAGACAACGTGGTATCACAATCAGCACATCACACGTTGAGTATGAAACAGAAAATCGTCACTATGCTCACGTTGACTGCCCGGGTCACGCAGACTATATCAAAAACATGATTACAGGTGCTGCACAAATGGACGGTGCTATCTTAGTAGTGTCTGCAGCCGACGGACCTATGCCTCAAACGCGCGAACATATCTTGTTGGCACGCCAAGTTGGTGTTCCTTCAATTGCGGTTTTCATGAATAAAACAGACCAAGTTGATGATGAGGAATTACTGGAATTAGTTGAAATGGAAATTCGTGAACTCTTGAGCGAATACGAATATGATGGAGATAATGCTCCGGTAGTTCGTGGTTCAGCCTTGAAAGCTCTCGAATGTACAAGTGAAGACATCAATGCTCCGGAATATGCTCCGATACTTGAACTTATGGCGGAAGTTGATGAATTTATCCCAACACCGGATCGTGCAACAGATTTACCGTTTGCGATGCCGGTTGAAGACGTTTTCACAATTACAGGTCGTGGTACTGTTGCTACCGGTCGTATCGAACGTGGTACAGTTAAACTACAAGCACCTGTTGAAATTGTTGGAATGCAAGAAAAACCAACCAACACTGTTGTTACAGGTATTGAAATGTTCCACAAAATGATGGATCAAGGTGAAGCCGGTGATAACGTAGGTCTCTTGTTACGTGGTATTGAACGTGATGGAATCGAACGTGGTCAAGTTGTTGCAGAACCTGGTTCAATTAAACCTCATACAAAATTTGTTGGACAAGTTTATGTATTAACCAAAGACGAAGGTGGCCGTCATAAGCCGTTCTTCTCAGGTTATCGTCCACAATTTTACTTCCGAACCACAGACGTTACCGGTATTGCTAACTTACCTGAAGGTACAGAAATGTGTATGCCCGGCGATCATACCTCAATGACAGTTGAGTTAATTACTCCAATTGCTATTGAAAAAGGTTTGAAATTTGCTATCCGCGAAGGTGGCCGTACAGTTGGTTCAGGCTCAGTAACAGATATTATCGAATAATTGATTAACTTACTCGATTAAAGAAAAAGGGTGTTACCGCAATAGGGAACGCCCTTTTTTGATTTTTGAAATGATCTTTATATTAAAATTAGGATGAAGCATGTTACAATAAACTCATGATTTTTATTATGGAGGATTTTTAATGTATTATAAGCGAAAAATTACAGATGATATTTATTATGTTGGTGAAAACGATCGTCGTATAGAACGTTTTGAAAATATGTTTGAATTGCCGGACGGTGTTGCCTACAACTCCTACCTGATTCTTGATCAAAAGACAGCTCTTTTGGATGGAATAGATGAAGCGGTATCTGAAAGATATTATGAAAATATCCGCTTTGCCCTGGATGGCAGGGATTTAGATTATTTGATCGTGAATCATGTCGAACCTGACCATTGTAGCAGTATTAATAATGTTTTGAGAGAATATCCTAATGCGACCATGGTGATCACGCAAAAAGGTTTGCAGTTTATGGAACAATTTTATAATTTAGATTATCAAGATAGAGTTCAAATAGTAGGCGAAGGAGATAAACTTGATTTAGGAAAACACCAACTTGAGTTTATTATGGCACCTAATGTTCATTGGCCGGAAGTAATGGTGACCTATGATCATACTGATAATGTTCTATTTTCAGCAGATGCTTTCGGTTCATTTAAAGCAATAGCAGGTCATTTGTTTGCTGATCAAGTGAATTTTGAAAGAGATTGGTTAGAAGAAGCACGTCGTTATTATATGAACATTGTCGGACGTAATGGGCCTTCTGTGATGAGATTGTTCAAGAAACTAGTAGATTTTGATCTGAAGATAATTGCTCCCTTACATGGAGTTGTTTTTAGAACACCTGAAATGATCGAAATGATCTTAGACAAATATACCAAATGGGCAACTTATGAGCCTGAAGAACCGGGTGTAGTCTTAGCATGTGCCTCAATGTATGGCGATTCTCAGAATATGAATGATATCTTAGCGGCAATGCTTGCTGATCGTGGAGTACCTAATATCAGAGTGTACGATATTTCCAAAACGTCTCCCTCTCAAGTGATAGCTGATGTCTTTCGCTTCTCAAATGCTGTATTTACTTGTTTAACCTATAATACCCAACTGTATCCGGGCATGGATGCTTTGTTACGTGAAATAGCTATGCTAAACTATGCCAACAGAAAAATTTCTTTCCTGGAAAATCAGAGTTGGGGTGGTAGAGCTTTGGCTATAGCTCAGGAAATTCTTGGCAAATGCAAGAATCTCGAAATTATTGGTGAGCCATTTAAAATCAAAAGTTCAGTGGCACCTGAACAAATGGATGAATTGGCAAAACTGGCAGACGAGATTGCAGCGTCAATTGAATAAAATAAAAAAGTATTTAATTATTATAAAAATTTGCAAACTATGATTGTAGTTAATTTTCAATAGATATAATAAAGTTCCGAGAGAACTCGGAACTTTATTAATTATGAACCTAGTATAGCATTATTATTTTAATGAAAAATTGAGGTATTAATATGCAAGAAAAGAATCAGAACTCGAATGCGGTAATTAAGAATGCCAATTACATCAACTCTTTCAGTGAAATAGAACAAGGAATAGAGGATCTCAAAGCAGGAAAAATTGTTCTAGTATTGGATGATCCGGAGCGGGAAAATGAGGGCGACTTAATTTGTGCTGCCGAATTTGCAACTACTGAAAATATAGTCTTTATGGCAACAGAGGCAAAAGGGCTAGTTTGTATGCCAATAGATCCTGAATTAGCTAACAAATTAGATTTTCAACCGATGTGCGAAACTGGAGACGATTGTGATGAAGCAAATTTCACAATTACGATAGACCACATCGATACTACGAGCGGAGTATCTGCAGTAGAACGTTCGCTTACAGCAATGGCTGTAGTCAAAGATGATGCAAAATCCAGTGATTTCAGAAGACCCGGCCACATGTTCCCTTTGATCGCCAAGTCCGGTGGAGTTTTTGAAAGAGATGGACATACGGAAGCAACAGTAGATTTGTTAAAACTTGCGGGACTTAAGCCGTGTGGGCTTTGCTGTGAGATGATGGCTAGTGATGGAAATATGATGCGCACCCCGGAGCTTTTGGAATTTGCCAAGCGAAAGGGCATTACTGTCGTATCTATTCCAGATTTAGTTGAATACAAAAAAAGAATTGAAACTGAAGTTTAACTTTTAGCATCAATGCTTTTATCTTGATCTATAATTAATAATTTTAAAAGGCCGGAGTATTTCCGGCCTTTTAACAGACAGACTCTTTGATAATTATTTTTTCTCTTTTGTATCTTTTTTATTTATAGTTGTAACTTAGGTTCGGATTAACACTTATGAGCCATTTATTAATCATCTATCTCAATATTCTCTGGTTGAGATTCCACTTTTACTTTGACATCTTCTACAGAGCTTTCTTGTTCAGCTTTGCCTTTGGATTTACCGCCTTTAGTTGTATCGGTTATCGAAAAATCCACTCCGGTATGTTTAGGTTCTTTTGTTTTGAATTCGTAGTCTTTACCGGGCAACACTGCATTGAGCAGAATTCCTAAGAGCGATGCAATTGCAATCCCCGAGAGATTAATATCATGTCCGCCAATTACAAAGGTAATACCGCCAACTGTAGTAAAGCCTAGAGCACTGGTCAAAATTACGGCAGCGATAATCAAGTTACGACTCTTGGTTAAATCAACCTGATTCTCAACTAAATTTCTCACCCCGATTGCTGAAATAGTTCCATAGAGAATTAAAGAAACACCACCGATAATAGCTACCGGTACTGTTCGGATAACTTCACTGAAAGCGGGGAAAATAGATAAGACAATCGCAAAAATTGCAGCAATCCTTACTACACCCGGAGCATATATCTTTGTTAAAGCCAGAACGCCGGTATTTTCTCCGTACGAAGTATTTGCCGGTCCACCTAATGCTGCGGACATCATAGTTGCTAAGCCATCACCGGTCAAAGTACGATCTAATCCCGGATTAGCGATATAGTTTTTACCTGTTGTAGCACTGACTGCAGAAATATCGCCAATATGTTCCATAATCGTAGCTAAAGCGATAGGAGCTACGGTCAGAATTGCAGATAAGTCAAAAGTTGCAAAATATTCTTTATAAATCGGAAGTTCTAATATTCTACCGTCAACAAAGACTTGTTTAACTGAAGTGAAATCTACCGCATTAGTTATTAAGGCAACAACATAACTGCCCAAAATTCCTAATACTATAGGAATAATCTTGATCATTCCCTTACCCCAAATGTTGCAGACAATGATAATAATAACGGCAACAATAGCCAATAACCAATTGTTACTTGCGTTAGAAATGGCTCCCGGTGCTAGGATTAAACCGATCGAAATAATGATCGGTCCTGTAACTACCGGCGGGAAAAAACGCATTACTTTCTTTACTCCGAAAAATCTGATTAATGCTGCCAATATCAAATACACAATCCCTGAAATTACAATACCGCCATTTGCTTTGGCCAAAAGTGACGGATCTGCCACACCATCTACTACCGGTGCTACTGCAGCATATCCACCGAGAAAAGCAAACGATGAGCCTAGAAAAATAGGTACTGAACCGCCTGTGATCAAATGGAAAATCAATGTGCCAAGACCTGCCATTAGCAAACTTGTTGAAATTTGTAAGCCTGTAATTAAAGGAACTAACACCGTTGCACCGAACATCGCAAAAGTGTGTTGTAAACCCAAGAGAAGAGCTTGTGGTTTTGAAATTTGTTTTAGTGAAAAAATTGCTTCCTCACCTAAACGAGCCTTGTTCTTTGTATTCATATAGCCTCCTGAATCTTGTTGCCTCTCTGGACAATCTTAAAGTTTCCGTTAGAAGTGTGACATAATAGATTTTTTTAGTCAATTGAGCTTTTTTGCTCGGAAAGTAGCAGAAATGTAAGTTTTCCAAAAATGAATTCGGATCTCTTAAGAATTTGCTACTAAAAGCTAGATTTAGGCGAAAAAGTAGCAGAAATGTTAGTTTTCCAAAATTGAATTCGGATCTCTTAAGAATTTGCTATTAAAAGCTAGATTTAGGCGAAAAAGTAGCAGAAATGTAAGTTTTCCAAAATTGAATTGGGATCTCTTAAGAATTTGCTACCAAAAGCCAGATTTAGGCGAAAACGTAGCAGAAATTCAAATTTTCCAAAACGGATTTTGGATTTCTTAAGAAATTGCTACAGACGGATACTTTTACCGATCAAAGAATATGTTAAAATTGGATGATGAAAAAAGATCACTTTGATTCAGAAAAAATGCGCAAGATTATTCAAAGTCCGCTTCAAATAGGAAATGTAATAGTTAAAAACAGATTAGCTCTAGCTCCGTTAGCAGGCACAACGGAAGTTGTATTTAGATCAATTTGCAATCAATTCAATGTTGGACTTACTACAACTGAGTTAGTTAGTGCACGAGGGATTTGTTATGATCCCAAATTAATACGTAACTATTGCTATTTAGAAATAGATCCCACTAAAGAAGATCAAGTTTCGATTCAACTTTTTGGGCATGATCCGGCTGACTTCACAAAGGCCGCCCAAATTATTCTGCAACACCCTGTCTTAGGCAAATGTTCAATGTTGGATATAAATATGGGATGCCCGATGAAAAAAATTGTAAAGCAAGGAGCAGGTTCAGCATTGCTGACAAATCCAATTTTAGCTCAACGAATTGTTAATTCAACAGCTGAAGTAGCAGCAAGATATAACAAGCCTGTCAGTGTTAAGATTCGTTCAGGTTGGGACCGGGAATCAATTAATGCTCCTGAATTTGCTAAGTTGATGCAAGAAGCAGGTTCTGCGATGATTACAATACATGCAAGAACCAGAGAACAAATTTATTCCGGAAGTGCAGATTGGAATGTCATAAAACAGACTGTTGAACAGGTTTCGGTTCCGGTTTATGGAAATGGTGATCTGACTGACCTGGACTCAATCTCAAAGATGTATGATCAGACAGGATGTGCTGGCTTTGCTATCGGGAGGGCTGCCTTAGGAAATCCTTGGATTTTTCGCGAAATCTTGAACAACTCATGTAGACCGGATCGGGTAGATTTGGTTGAAGTGATTGTCAAACATCTGGATGGGATGATAGTGAAAATTGGTGATGAATCTGTTGCAATAAAGAAGATGCGCCCCCAATTAGCCTCTTATTTGAAAGGGAAACGCAATGCCGCCAAAATCAGAAATTTGATTATGAAAGCGAATTCAAAGCAAGAGATTTTAGAAATTCTGAATCTGATTCAATAAATTTAAGAGTATGAATTTGCACTCATTTTTGTCATTATTAAATGCACAACAAACATGAAAAAAACAAGTTGTAATTTTGTGACATAGCATAGTATAATATACAGTGCGTGTTTTGTGAGACACGTTTTTTTAAGGGTTATGAGCGAGAATATGATTCGCTCTTAAAATATGAATCTAAAATAAATGAAATTTCAAACAGGGGGATCGGATATGAAAAGCTATCCAGCTAACAAAATTAAGAATATTACTTTTATGGGTCACGGTGGTTCGGGTAAAACTACAGTAATTGAAGCGATGTTATATAGCTCAGGAGCAATCAAAAGAATGGGCACGGTTGAAAGTGGAAACACGGTAAGTGACTTTGATGCCGAAGAAAAACGTCGAGGTATTTCTACCAATACAACATATGCTGCTTGTGAATGGAAAGATAATAAATTTAATTTAATTGATACTCCGGGCGATTTTGATTTTTTAGGTGAACAAATGCTGGGTATGCGAGTAGGAGATGTTGTACTATTAGTTGCCGCGGCTAAAGATGGTGTAGCAGTGGGTACAGAAAAAACGATCCGTTTGGCTGCCAAAAATAATAAGCCCTTAGCTATCGTAATAAATCAAGTAGATGAACCGAATGCAAATTATGAGAAAACTTTAACCGCTTTGCAAGAACAATACGGAAATAAAGTTGTGCCAATTGTGATGCCGATTATGGAAAACGGTAAAATGGTAGGTTTAGTTGATGTATTGGCTGAGCAAGCTTATGAATTTAAAGACGGCAAAAGTACTGAAATCGATATCCCTGCCGATTTAGAAGATAAAGCTGCTGAATATCATGAAATGCTTTTGGAGCAGATTGCTGAGTCTGATGATGAACTGATGACAAAGTATTTTGAAGGTGAGTCTTTTACTGTTGAAGAAGAGCAAGAGGGCTTGCGCCATGCAATTCAAAGTCAAAGCATATATCCGGTATTAGCAACATCATCTGCTGATAATAAAGGTGTAATATTTTTAATGGATATGATTGCTAATTATTTCCCTTCAGCTGCAATGCAAGAAAGCATTGTTGCGACCAAACCTGATGGAGAGGAAATCGAATTAGCTTGTGATGAGAATGGCCCCCTGGCTGCTTTTATTTTCAAAACAGTAATCGATCCATTTGTTGGCCGTATATCGATGTACCGTGTTTATTCAGGTAAGGTTAAAGATGGAACTCCTGTCTATAACTATGCCAACGATCAAGAAGAAAGAGTTAACGGTGTTTATTATCTACAAGGTAAAAAACAGATTTCAACTAATGAAGTAGTTGCCGGAGATATCGGTGCATTAACAAAACTTAATGCTTCAATTACAAATCAAACTTTAACTTCAAAAAGTAATCCGGTGTTAGTTAAACCGGTTAATTTACCATCACCCGGCTTAACTTTAGCAGTTGAAGCTGTGGTGAGTGGTGAAGAAGATAAAATAATGCAAGGTTTTAATCGCATGCGCGATGAAGATCCAACTTTTGAACTGCGTAATGACCCTGAAACCAAGCAAATGCTGATTTCCGGAATGGGCGAAGTTCAACTAGATGTATTGTGCCAAAAGCTGAAAGCTAACTATGCGACCGAAGCCAGATTAATTGAAGCAAAAGTTCCTTACCGTGAAACAATTCGTAAGATGGTAGAGGTACAAGGGCGTCATAAAAAACAATCCGGAGGTAGCGGTCAGTTTGGTGAAGTCTGGATCAGATTTGAGCCGGGTACACAGGATGAGTTAGAGTTTGATGAAGAGATTTTTGGTGGTTCAGTACCCAAGAACTATCATCCGGCAGTTGAAAAAGGTCTGGAAGAAGCTAGTAAAAGTGGTGTTTTAGCCGGTTATCCGGTCGTGAGACTTAAAGCAACCCTCTATGATGGTTCGATTCATCCGGTTGATTCAAATGAAATGTCCTTCATACTTGCAGCAAGACTTGCTTATCGTAATGGAATGCCAAAAGCAGATCCGGTATTACTAGAACCGATAGCAAAATTAAAAGTTACAGTACCTGATGATTATTTAGGAGATATCATGGGTGATATGAGTAAACGTCGCGGCAGAATTCTCGGCATGGGTGCTGATTCCAATGTAGGATTCCAAAGTGTTGAAGCAGAAGCTCCAATGTCTGAATTAGGCAAATATGCTACGGATCTCAAATCAATGACTCAAGGTCGCGGTTGGTTCAGCATGGAATTTGCTCGTTATGAAGAAGCGCCACGTGATGTTGCAGATAAGGTTATTGAAGAAGCTAATCGTGAAGAAGAATAAATTACTGAAATAATCTAGTCAAATAAAATTATTGGAAACCAATTTTTTGTTTTTTTGATTAGTTGTTAACAATGATGAATAATAACAAGCTCCCGTTTATTAGCAAAGGGAGCTTGTTATTTTATTAAGGAGATAACTTTTTGCTTTGTATCGAAAATTCCCAGATAATCTCAAACGAAAGCAAATTCATAGAATTTGATTAAATACTTCCACCAACTAAATCAGGTGAATCAATTGCATCAGCTGATTCGGATTGAGGCGAATCTTGATTTATTTCTAAAACTGCTTTTCCTTCAAAAATCTTTGTGTAAGGACTGGTCTTTCTAGCACGTTCTAAAAACAATTTTTTGTCTTCATCACTTAAATCAGGAGCGTCGACTGAAATAACAGCGTGAATACGATTTTCACCGTCATCAGGATCAGATTCAACCATTAATTCAACTTGTGTTGTAACTTCTGATTTTTTGTTTTCTTGTTCCATATGCCAAAGGAATGCACCACCATAACAGGATGCGATTGCTGCAGCAAATAAATGTTCAGGGTTTGTGGTATTTTCCGGTTGAATTTTTCCATCCAAAACATTTACTACTTCGAATTCAATTTTACCTTCGTTGTCTCGTGAGATTCCGTCACGACCGCCTACATTTTTAAATACTGTTTTGTAAATTGACATAATTTGCTCCTTTCAGATTATTAATTAAAATTTATTAGTTTTTCATCAAAATAATCTATTCGAACTTGTTTATTGTTTTAAATATAACATATAGATCTGCAATAAATGTCAAAAAGCAGCAGAACTATGTAGACTGTGTCATATGCAACAATTTGTCACTCTTATATAAAAGTGATAGGCTGAACTGGATTTATTAATAAAAAACGAGGCTATTAGAATGCAATTAGAAGCTATATTATTTGACTTCGATGGAACTTTATTCGACACAATTCCTTTAATTGTTGAGAGTTATCAATATGTGTACAAAAAATTCAATAAACGTTTTCACTCGGCAGAAGAGATAAAAGCCGGCATCGGATTACCTTTAGAAGAGGTATTGATCGGCGAATATCCGGATGATGGTGCAGAGATGTTGCAAGAATATCTGAATTTTAATAATCAGCATTCAGCTCATCGCTATGGCATATTTTTAGGAATAGGCCCAATGTTGGATGATTTACGTGAAATCGGCATTCCACTAGGTATAGTAACTGCGAAACGTTATGATAATGCGAAGGTTACACTTGAAACTTCAGGTTACCGTGAACATTTTGACAGCCTAGTCACCAAATACGATACTGATATCCATAAACCGAATCCGGCACCTCTAAATTTAGGCATGGAAAGGCTCGGCCTATCTGATCCCAGTAAAATCATGTACGTTGGAGATAGTATTTTTGATGTTCAAGCTGCAAAAAATGGTAACTTTATTTCAGTTGCAGTTGATTGGACACAAATAACTCCGGATAAATTAAGAGCACAAGAACCTGAAATTTGGCTCAACAACCCACAAGAATTGGTTGAGCTGGGCAAGAAGTATTTTGTTAATTAATCTGAAATCCAGATAAATTAATAACATATTAAGGGTGTTTGCTATAACTTTACTTGAGAAATCATTCGATTCATATATAATAAATAAGTTATGGAAGAATGAAGGTTGCTGAAGAACATTCCGAACTAGCTAGAAAAATTATATATAAATATATAAGATATTCTAAATTTGATAAGGTGAAAAACATATGAGCTTAAAAAAATCCAGAAAAGAAGAAGAAGCTTGGAAATCAGATCAGGTACGAAAAGAACGTAAAGAGCGCCTGGCGAAGATGAAATCGAAAGATGGCTACAAAAAGCCGATACGTGATAGCAATAGGATTGTGCGTGTTGTGTCAATTCTTTTGGTAGTTGCAATTGTATTGGGATTTGGAGTTTGGTTTGCATTACAAAACGGTCTGCGACAAAAATATACCAAAGCCTTTACTGTGCGTTATGATGCTGAAGCAACTGATACTGAGACAGATCAAGTCGAAGCTCAAGCAACTGATGAAACTGAAACAAAAACTGCAACCGGTAACAAAATTGGTGACGTGACATTAGCAGAAGCCAATATATTGCTGGGTTTGGTGAGTCAACAATATCTTCAAGGCGGAGCATTCAGCCAACAAGGTCAAGATGCATTAAGCCAGGATTCAATGTTTAATCCCGAAGGTACTTTACGTGATGACTTTTTGTTAAGTGTAGAAAATGAAGCAAGAAATAGCACGTATTTTTACTGGAAAGCCAAAGAAGAAGGTCTTACTCTGGATGATGCTGATCGTGAATCAATCGACAATGTAATTAGCCAATATGAAGCTATTGCTAGTCAAGGCCAAGTTACACTTAATCACTATTTAGGCGTAATGTTCGGTCCGGGAGTTACGGAATCAGTTTTCAGAGACTTTATGGAAAAAAGCAATCTGGGCAACAAATATGTTCAACAGGTATTTAGCACATTCACTCACGATGCAGATGAGATCTCAGCAATCTATGATGAAAATCCTGATTCATACAATGAAGTTAATTATCGCAGTTATTTATTTACCGGTAATGATGAAGAATCTCCCGCTGTTGATCCGACGGTACCACAAGCCCAACCTGAAGTTGATCTGGAAGCAGCCAAGACCGAGGCAGATGAATTTGTAGATTCATTAAGTGATGAAGCGTCGTTCAAGATTGAACTTGATAAATTAGGTCTGGGAACTCAAGAAGGACAAGATCCGGATGCAGATCTGACTTTAACTAAAGGTGGATTGAAAAATTATATGTCACCTGAAATGGGCGAATGGCTGTTTGCTGAAGAACGCCAAGCTGAAGATGTGACTGTTTTGGAAGAAGCCGGTGGTTATAGGGTAGTTATGTTTTTAGAAAAATATAAACCTGTGCAAATTGGTAGCTATGATTCTCGTCATATTTTAGTTTTAATCGATGAGAATGATCCTGAAAAATCGGATGAAAAATCCAAAGCTAAGATAGAAGAAATTCTAGCAGAATACCGGTCAGGTGAACAAACAGAAGAAGCTTTTGCCGAATTGGCCAAAGAATATTCTGAAGATCAAGGTTCGGCAGCTAATGGCGGTTTGACCGAAAAAATAGCACCAGGACAATTTGTTCCGGAATATGAAGAATATTGTATGGATCCGGAACGTAAACCGGGTGATGTTGAAATAGTAAAAACTACTTACGGTTATCATTTGATTTATTTTATCGAGAGTCAAGAACGCTGGTATGCTTCAATTGAACAAGAGTTATTACGTGCTGATCAACAAGAATTCTTGAGTGAAGTAAATTTACATACTAATATTACTCAAGAAAAAGGGATCAAATATTTTGGGAAACCATAATTAAATATACATAATACGGCCAATTTCAAAGCTTGGAAATTTTATCAATATTACATATATGCGTACAGCGAACTGCAGAAATGAGAATCTTGCTAAAAGAACAAGCTAAATTGGCCAAAAATATATCGATCATGCAGGTCGGCTCCAAAATAAATATATTGACCCGGATCGGTTTCGCTGCAAAAGTCTAACAAATAAACTTGAGAAAAAAGACTTATTTTTCGTGTTGACACAAAAAAACAGACATGATAGAATACTCTACCGTGTCGCTGTTTACGCAGAATTAAGTTTTCTTGTGAAATAGTCAATCAAAATGACTTGAATTACAGTCATTATATCATTTAAAGCAGTACAGTCAAGAAGTCAATACTTGAGCCTGTACATACCACGTTTATGTGGTGATTTCGAGAGGTGATTATTGATGGTAAAGCCCGTTCAATATGGACGAGTTGAGAGAATGTCATATTCTAAAATCAATGAAGTTCTTGATATTCCAGACTTAGTTGAAATTCAAAAAAGTAGTTATCAATGGTTCCTGAATGAGGGTATTCGAGAAGTCTTAGACGGCATCTCACCCATTCGGGATTTTTCTGGTAATATCGAGCTGACATTCTTAGAGACCGAATTTGATACAACACAACCTACCTGGCCGGTAGAAGAATGCAAAACCCGTGATACAAATTATGCAGCTCCCATGCGTGTAATGGTAAGATTGCATAACAAAAGAGAAGATGTTGTCAAGGAACAACAGATTTATATTGGCGAATTCCCGATCATGACTGATACGGGTACCTTTATCATTAACGGTGCGGAGAGAGTCATTATCTCTCAATTGGTTCGTTCACCCAGTGCTTATTTTGCTCAAGGTAAAGATAGAAATAATATTGATGTTTATACGGCACAAATGATCCCTAATCGCGGTGCATGGCTTGAGTATGAAACTGATGGTAATGGGCTTGCTTGGATTCGTGTTGATAGAACGAGAAAATTCCATATAACGATCTTTTTAAGGGCTTTAGGGTTTGGAACCAACAAAGAATTGATAGATCTATTTGGTGATGAAGATGTACTTCTGGCAACTATGGAAAAAGATGGTTGCAATAATCAAGAAGATGGCTCACAAGAAATGTTTAAAAAGCTTCGCCCGGGCGAAGTTTACACAGCCGAAGGTGCAGCAACTTACTTAAACAATATGTTTTTTGATGCCAATCGTTATGACTTGGCACATGTCGGAATCTATAAGTTAAATAAAAAGCTTGCTCTGAGCAGAAGATTGCTCAGTCATCGTTTAGCACAAACCGTTGTTGATAAAAATGGCGAAATTATTGCAATGGAAGGAGATGTTGTTTCTCTTGAGGTTGCAGAAAAGATTCAAAATGCAGGTGTTAATAGTATAGATATAGTTCCTCTCAGACGCGAAGGACATTCAATTATTGAACAAGAGAAGAGTTTTAGAGTTCTCGGAAATAATACAGTTGATGCTCTGGAATACCTGGTAAATCGTATGCCTGAATTGGATTTTTCAGAATTGGATTTGGCAGAACTAGGAATCATAGAAAAAGTCTATGTTCCGGTTATTGATGAACTTATTGCCGAGGCTGAAGAATCTGATGAACCGTTAGAAACATTGAAAGCGGGTCTTAAAGCTTCTAAAGCTGAGCTTTGTCCTTATCATCTGACAATAGATGATATTGTTGCCAGCATTTCTTATTTCTTAGGCTTACGTTACGGCATAGGGCACACTGATGATATTGATCATTTAGGTAATAGAAGAATCCGTTCAGTTGGTGAATTATTGCAAAATCAAATGCGAGTTGGTTTTACCAGAATGGAACGTGTTGTACGTGAGAGAATGCAGGCAATGCAAAACATTAACGAAGCAACACCTAAACAGATTATCAATACGAGACCGGTTAGTGCGGCAATCAAAGAATTCTTTGGTTCATCACAATTGTCTCAATTCTTGGATCAACCGAATCCTTTGGCAGAACTAACGCATAAGCGTCGTCTGTCTGCACTAGGACCGGGTGGATTATCCCGTGAGAGAGCAAACTTTGAAGTTCGTGACGTTCATTCATCTCACTATGGCAGAATGTGCCCGATTGAGACTCCTGAAGGACCTAATATTGGTTTAATTAACTCTTTGGCAACTTATTCCAGAGTAAATCGTTATGGTTTCTTAGAAACACCTTATCGTGTTTACGACAAGGAAAAGGGAATTGTTAGTGAAGAGATTCGTTACCTAACAGCCGATGAAGAAGATTATTATAATATTGCTCAGGCAAATGAAGAATTGGATGCAGAAGGCAGATTTGTTAATGAAAGAATATTCTGCCGCTACCGAGATGAATTTTTGGAATTATCTGCTGATGAAGTCGATTATATGGACGTCTCGCCAAAACAATTGGTTTCTGTTGCGACCTCTTTGATTCCTTTCTTGGGTAATGACGATGCTAACCGTGCTTTGATGGGCTCAAACATGCAGCGTCAAGCTGTTCCTTTAATTAAACCGGAATCACCCACCATAGGTACCGGAATGGAATATAGAGCTGCTAAAGATTCAGGTGTATGTGTTGTTGCAAGACATGACGGTGTTGTGAGCTTTGTAGGTTCAAATGAAATCAGAGTTCGCGAAACTGATACCAACGATGAATATTCATATGATCTTTTAAAATATAAACGTTCCAACCAAGGAACTTGTACTAATCAAATACCTTTAGTGAGGATCGGAGACCAGGTCAATCAAGGAGATATTTTAGCCGATGGTCCTTCGACAGACAACGGAGAACTTGCTCTTGGTAAAAATGTCTTAATCGGATTTATGGCATGGGAAGGTTATAATTACGAAGACGCGGTTTTAATCAGTGAACGTTTGGTCCAAGATGACGTATACACTTCAATCCACATTACTGAATATGAATGTGAAGCTAGAGATACTAAACTAGGTCCTGAAGAAATTACTCGTGAAATTCCAAACGTGAGTGACGAAGCTCTCAGCAATCTGGACGAAGAGGGAATTATTAGAATAGGTGCAGAAGTTCAAGCTGGGGATATCTTAGTAGGTAAGATTTCTCCGAAAGGAGAAACCGAATTGACTCCTGAAGAACGACTCTACCGCTCAATTTTCGGTGAAAAAGTTAGAGAAGTCAGAGATACTTCAACTAAGGTTCCTCATGGTGAAGCCGGTGTAGTAGTTGATATTAACGTATTTGAACGTGATCAGGGAGATGAACTCAAACACGGAGTAAATAAACTGGTCCGTGTTTACGTAGCTCAAAAGAGAAAGATCTCCGTCGGTGATAAAATGGCAGGTAGGCACGGTAATAAAGGTGTTATTTCCTTAATTTTGCCACAAGAAGATATGCCTTATCTGGAAGACGGTACACCGCTGGATATCGTGTTGAATCCGCTGGGCGTACCTTCAAGAATGAATATCGGTCAGCTACTTGAGGTTCATCTTGGCATGGCTGCCCAACAACTGGACTGGAAAGTTGCAGTACCTGTATTTGATGGTGCAAATGAAAAAGATGTGGTTTCGGCCTTGAAAGAAGCCGGTCTAAGTGAAGATGGCAAAATGGTTCTTTACGATGGACGTACCGGAGAACCTTTTGAGAACAAGATTACTGTAGGTATCATGTATTACCTTAAACTGAACCACTTGATAGATGATAAAATTCATGCTAGATCAATCGGACCTTATTCATTGGTTACGCAACAACCTCTGGGTGGTAAGGCTCAATTTGGTGGACAACGTTTTGGTGAGATGGAAGTTTGGGCACTTGAAGCATACGGTGCGAGTTATACATTGCAAGAAATGCTCACAGTTAAATCAGACGATATTCCCGGACGTACCAGAACTTATGAGGCGATCGTCAAAGGACAGAACATACCTGAACCTGGTGTGCCTGAGGCTTTCCGTGTTCTAGTTAAAGAATTACAAAGTCTTGCCTTAGATGTGAAGATTTCTTCTGCTGAAGAAGAAGTCGAGGTTGAGGAAACAATTGTCTCGGAAGAACCTTCGGATATTTCTCGTGAACAAATGGAGGAATTATTCGGTGAGTCGACCACGGACGGATTGGAAGAAGCCGGTTTCATGTCCGGCGTTTTACAGCAAGACGGTTCACTTGGTGCAAGTGAATAATGATGAACTAACCTGATTACTTGCTTAACAAGTGTAATTATATAAACAGTTTGCTTTAAAAGATAAGGGGTTTTATGTCAGATATTAAAAACTTTGATTCAATCAGCATAGGCTTGGCTTCACCTGAAAAAGTTCTTGAATGGTCACATGGTGAAGTGACAAAAGCCGAAACAATAAATTATCGTACCTTAAAGCCGGAACGTGATGGACTTTTCTGTGAAAAAATCTTCGGCCCGACCAAAGATTGGGAATGTCATTGCGGTAAATATAAAAAAATCCGCTATCGCGGTATTGTCTGCGATCGCTGCGGAGTTGAAGTCACAAGATCAATCGTGAGACGTGAGCGTATGGGGCATATTAAATTAGCTGCACCATGTTCTCATATCTGGTATTTCCGGGGAATTCCCAGCAGGATGGGTTTGATTCTCGATATGAAACCACGTGATATCGAAAAAGTTCTTTACTTTGCTTCTTATGTGGTTTTAGATGGCGGCGAAACAGAATTTGTTGAAAAACAGATCATTACTGAACAACAATACCGTGACGCGTACTTTGAACATGGACGAGATGCTTTTGATGCCAGAATGGGTGCTGAAGCGATAAAAGTTCTTTTGGAAAAAATAAATCTCAAAGAATTGGCCTCAGATCTGAGAGTAGAAATGCGCGAATCCCGTGGTCAAAGAAAAATTAGAATAATCAGACGTTTAGAGGTTATTGAAGGATTTCTCAAATCAGACAATAAACCTGAATGGATGATTCTGGAGAACCTACCTGTCTTACCACCGGAGTTACGTCCGATGGTTCAGTTGGATGGTGGTCGTTTTGCAACCTCAGATCTCAATGATTTATATCGTCGAGTAATTAACCGTAATAATCGTTTGATCAATTTACAACAACTAGGTGCTCCGAATATTATTATTCGTAATGAAGAGAGAATGCTTCAGGAATCAGTTGATGCTCTGATCGATAATGGCCGACGAGGTCGGGCAGTTACAGGAGCCGGCAATCGTGCATTGAAATCCTTATCAGATCTGCTGAAAGGAAAACAAGGACGTTTCCGTCAAAACTTGCTCGGTAAGCGTGTTGACTATTCCGGACGTTCAGTTATCGTTGTTGGACCAAAATTAAAACTTCATCAATGCGGTTTGCCCAAAGAAATGGCTTTGGAATTGTTTAAGCCTTTCGTAATGCGTGAAATCATCAATATGGCATATGCGCATAATATTAAAACAGCTCGTCGCTTAGTAGAAAAAGCTTCTGATGTAGTTTGGGATATTTTAGAAGATGTTATCAAGGATCACCCGGTATTATTAAACCGTGCTCCGACCCTACACAGACTTGGGATTCAAGCTTTTGAACCGGTTCTGGTTGAAGGTAGAGCAATCCAGTTGCATCCTCTGGTATGTCCTGCATATAATGCCGACTTTGACGGTGACCAAATGGCGGTTCACGTTCCTTTGTCTACTGAGGCACAAGCAGAAGCACGTTACCTGATGCTTTCTTCTAACAATATTTTGAAACCTCAAGATGGTAAACCGGTTGCCGTACCAAATCAGGATATGGTTATGGGTATTTATCATATGACGATTGATATGGACGAATGTAAAGGTGACGGCAGAATTTTTACCGATTTGAATGAAGCAATCATGGCCTATTCACAAAATGAAATAGACATGCATGCCAAAATCAAAATTCGTGTGAAAAAAGAAATTGACGGCAAGATGAGATCCGGCATTGTTGAAAGCACATATGGCCGATTCTTATTCAACAGTAAAATTCCGCAAGATCTGGAATTTGTTGATCGGAGCCAAGAAGAAAATCTCTTTGCTTTGGAATGCGATTTCCTAGTTGATAAAAAACACATGGGTGAAATAATTCAGCGTTGTATCCATCAACATGGAATTACAAAAACAGCTGAGATCCTAGATGAAATAAAAGATTTAGGCTTCCACTATTCAACTGTTGGCGGTATTTCGATTGGCGTTTTCGATATGGTCGTACCCAATGTTAAAGAGAAATATGTCGCTGAAGCAGAAGAAAAAGTTGATACCATCAATCGCCAACATGAACGTGGTTTGCTCAATGAAGATGGTCGCTATCGTGCAGTTGTAGATACTTGGATGAGAACTACCGATGATATTACAGAAGCTTTGAAAGAAAGCTTAGGTAAATATAATCCTGTTTATATGATGTCGGAATCCGGTGCTAGAGGTAACATTAATCAGATTAAACAGTTAGCAGGTATGCGTGGTAATATGACGGACACTTCAGGTCGAACACTTGAAATTCCGATCAAGTCAAATCTGCGTGAAGGTATGAACGTTGCTGAATTTTTTATTTCTTCTCACGGTGCCCGTAAAGCTCTTTCCGATACTGCGCTCAAAACTGCAGAATCAGGATATTTGACACGTCGTCTAATAGACGTAGCGCAAGATGTAATCATCAGTGAAGACGATTGCGGTACCGATGAATTCATTGAAGTTTCTGCGGTTACTGTAGGTAGCTCCAGAAGCAAGAGAGTCATTGAAAGACTTTATGATCGAATTAATGGTCGTTATGCGGCCAAAGACGTAATTCATCCTGAGTCGCAAGAGATTCTTGTTTGTCGAAATCAATTAATTACGGATCGAATGGCTAGAGAAATCGAAGAAGCTGAGATTGAAAAAGTTGCTGTACGTAGTAACTTAACCTGTCATTGTCAGCATGGTGTATGTTCAAAATGCTACGGACTTAATCTGGCAACAGGCGGTCCGGCTGTGGTTGGTGAAGCAATCGGAATTATGGCTGCTCAATCAATCGGTGAGCCGGGTACACAGTTAACCATGCGTACTTTCCATACCGGTGGTATTGCTTCAGGTGATGACATCACTCAAGGTTTACCGAGAATTGAAGAATTATTTGAAGCTAGAAAACCGAAGAGTCAGGCGGTCATTTCCGAGCTGAGCGGTATTGTTAAGATTAAAGAAACCAAGAAACAAATGAACGAAGTAATTGTTGTTGACGCAGAAGGTGAATCCAAAAAACATAAGATTCCCATTTCAACACCGTTACTTGTCCAAGAAAATGATCAAATTGAAAGTGGCGATTTAATAACCGACGGTTCGGTCAATCCGCACGATATCATGAAGATCAAAGGTGCAAAAGGTGTACAACGCTATATTATCAATGAAGTCTTAAAAGTCTACAAAAATAATGGTGTTGATATCAACGATAAACATATTGAAATTATCGTACGTCAAATGCTGAAAAAAGTTAAAATTGAAGATCCGGGTGATACCGACTTCTTAACCGGTACTATGGTTGATATGTTTGAATTCCTGGAAGCTAATGAATTAGCTGAAAGAGAAGGACAACAACCGGCTGAAGGAGAGCGAGTCTTGTTAGGTATAACCAAGGCTTCACTTGCAACCGATTCATTCCTCTCGGCGGCTTCTTTCCAAGAACAGACCAGAGTCTTGACCGATGCCGCAGTTAAAGGCAAACGTGATGATCTGCGTGGCTTGAAAGAAAATGTCATTTTAGGGAAATTGATTCCGGCCGGAACAGGTTTACAAAAATATCGGGAAATCTCTGCAACACCTGTGCTTGAAGAAAATAAAGATTTCCTGGAGGATTCCCTGTATTAATTTGAGAAATTAATGCTTCTCAAATAGCTAAACATTTAATAAGAGACGTCAAAAAGTGATCAGAAACTTTATTTGACGTCTCTTTGTTTTATAAATTGACAGTCCGCTGTTCTACAGTGCAAATTAAACAAAAAAACAAGCCATCTTAGGAAATGCTTGGAATACCTGTAATTTTGTCGGAAAAGATTCAAACCGGATTAGCATTTACAAATATTTGTATTATAATGGACAAAGTTTAGTTAAAAAAACTTAACTAATTACAAATGTTAATTCAAGATCATTCAAAGCTATTCAATAATCGCTTTTACTAAATATATTGTGGAAGGAATATGAATTTGAAACAGAATAATTATTCTAAGCTTAATCAAGATCAAAAAGATTCTGCAATTAAGCAAGAGAACCTGAAAAATATAGATGAATTATTAGCCACTCAAGATATAGACTTTTTACGTTTGGGATTCGATATCGGATCTACTACTATTAAAGGAGTTGTCTTAGAAGCAGATGAAAGCATCGTCTACAATTCCTATCGCCGTCACAATTCAGACATTAGAGGCGGAATTAAGACAATCTTAAGTGAAATAAGAGATCAATTTCCCGATCAATTGTTCAAGATAAGTTTGACCGGTTCCGGAGGAGTAGCAGTGGCTGAAATTCTTGATGTACCTTTTGTGCAAGAAGTTATAGCAGAAACAGAGGTTATAGAACGTTATTACCCTGCTACGGACTGTATTATAGAACTGGGTGGAGAAGATGCAAAAATAACATTTCTCAAGCCCAATACTGAACAGAGAATGAATGGAACCTGTGCCGGAGGTACCGGATCTTTTATTGATCAGATGGCTCAACTGTTGCAAACTGATGCTGCAGGATTGAATGATATGGCGAAGAGCTATGAAACGATATATCCGATTGCTTCAAGATGTGGAGTTTTTGCAAAAAGCGATTTGCAACCTTTACTAAATGAAGGCGCTCCCAAAGATGATTTGGCAGCATCCGTATTACAGGCTGTAGTAAATCAAACTATTGCAGGATTAGCTCAAGGACGGCAGATAAAAGGCAATGTGATTTTTTTAGGCGGTCCGCTCTATTTTCTGTCTGAACTGCGTGTAGCTTTTGAAAGAACATTGGCTGAACAAGTAGACAGTTTTATTGTGCCCGATAATGCTCAACTCTATGTAGCTATAGGTGCTGCAATGCTATCTGATGAAAGCCGCTTGGTCGATTTAAAAGAAGCGGTTGAACGTTTTAATGAATCGGACAAGATAGGCAGCGATGTTTTGACGATGTCTCCGTTATTTGCTGATCAATCAGAAAAAGATGTATTTGATGCCAGACATGCCAAAGCCTCAATCGAGGAATATGAAATAGATCGAGCTAAAGGTCCTTGTTTCTTGGGAATTGATGCTGGAAGCACCACTACCAAAGCAACCTTGATTGATCAAAAAGGAAATCTGGTTTATAGCTGGTATGGTAGTAATGGTGGTAGTCCCGTAAACAGTACTATTTCGATCTTAAATGAACTATATGATTTGCTGCCGGAAAATGCTTGGATTGCGAATTCATGTGTCACAGGTTATGGTGAAAAATTAATTCAAGCAGCTCTGAAAGTTGATCAGGGCGAAATTGAAACTATGGCGCATTATCGCGGAGCTGAATTCTTTTTGCCGGGTGTTGATTTTATCATTGACATCGGTGGTCAAGACATGAAATGTATGCACATCAAAAATGGTGTGATTGATCATATCATGTTGAATGAAGCTTGCTCTTCAGGCTGTGGTTCTTTCTTGCAAACTTTTGCATCATCTGTCGATATGCCGATCACAGAATTTGCTCAAGTTGCTTTGCAAGCGGATAATCCTGTTGATTTAGGTTCACGTTGTACTGTATTTATGAATTCCAGAGTTAAACAGGCTCAAAAAGAAGGCGCCACTGTAGGCGATATCTCTGCCGGTTTATCTTATTCTGTTGTGCGCAATGCACTTTACAAAGTAATCAAGATCAAAGACCCTGCGGATATGGGTGACAATGTTGTTGTTCAAGGTGGAACTTTTTTGAATGATGCAGTGTTACGTTGTTTTGAACAAGTTTGCGGACGTGAAGTAGTTAGACCGAATATTGCCGGTTTAATGGGAGCATTCGGCTCGGCCTTGATTGCTAGACAGCGCTGGGATAAAGTATCCGAATCCAAGATTCTGACAAAACCTGAATTAGCAGAATTTAAAATGGATACAACTTTTGACAATTGCAACCTATGTCCTAATAGATGTAAATTGACGATCTCAACTTTTGCCGATGGAACCAACTTTGTTTCAGGTAATAGATGTGAACGCGGTGCGGGAATTGAAGTCAAAGCGGAAGATAAATTACCTAATCTTTACGATTACAAATATCAGAGAACATTTAACTATTATCAACCGTTAAAACTTGCTGAAGCCAGGCGCGGTATGATCGGTATGCCGAGAGCTCTTAATATGTTTGAAAACTATCCTTTATGGTTTACAATTTTTACTGAGCTGGGTTTCAGAGTAGTCCTTTCCGGCAAATCAGATCATGGCATGTTTGAACAAGGTATGAGTACCATTCCAAGTGAAAGTGTTTGTTATCCGGCAAAGATGACCCATGGCCACATTCAGGATTTAATTAATAAAAAAATCAAGACAATCTTCTACCCGGGATTGCCCTATGAAGTTGTCGAAGATCAAAACAGTGACAATCACTTTAATTGTCCGATCGTAGTATCTTATCCTGATGTTATCCGAAATAATATGGACAGTGTTGAAGAAGCTGATGTTAGACTTTTGACACCTTTTTTACCCTTACATAATCGGAACAAACTGGTAGAACGTTTGGTAGAAGAATTGAGTGACTGGTCTGTAACCAAAGCTGAAGTTAAAAGAGCGGTTAACAAAGCCTACCAAGCCATGGCTGAATATAAAGAAGATCTCTTGAATAAGGGAGATCAAGTAGTGGCTTGGCTTAAGAAAAATAAGAAAAAAGGAATTGTCTTAGCCGGTAGACCGTATCATGTTGATCCCGGGATCAATCACGGTATCCCTGAATTAATAAATTCTTTGGATATGGCTGTTCTAACGGAAGATTCAGTAGCTAGACCCGGCTATTTAGCCAGACCGATCCGAGTGGTTGACCAATGGACATATCATTCCAGACTTTATGAAGCAGCTGCCTATGTAGCGGAAAACGATGACTTAGAACTTGTTCAATTGAATTCATTCGGTTGTGGCATAGATGCGATCACAACCGACCAGACTGCTGAAATTCTTGAAACTCAAGGCAGACTATATACATGCTTGAAAATTGATGAAGTCAGCAATTTAGGAGCTGCAAGAATTCGTCTGCGCTCACTCAAGGTGGCAATGGAAGAACGGGAACTTTCAGCTGAACGCTATCAAAAATTAATTAAAGCAAAAGAAGATACTGAACAAGTAGTAGCTGAAATGGATCAACAAGCAGCCTACACTAATCATCGGGTTGAATTTACCAAAGAGATGGCGGAAGACTATACGGTACTTGCTCCACAAATGGCACCAATCCATTTTGAACTGATAGAGCAGGCCTTTATCCCAAGTAAGTTCAATTTCAAAATCCTACATGAGACAACTGCGGAAGATATCGAAGTCGGCTTGAAATATGTTCATAATGATGCTTGTTTCCCCACTATTACGGTAATAGGGCAATTTATGAATGCTTTATTAAGCGGAAAATACGATGTTAATAAAACAGCATTAGCGATAACTCAAACCGGGGGAGGCTGTAGAGCAACCAATTATGTTGCTTTCCTACGCAAAGCATTAGCGGATGCCGGAATGGACCAAGTACCGGTGATAGCACTCAGTGCTCAAGGGATTGAATCAAATCCCGGTTTTCAAATCGGGCTAAAAGATTTGCACCGGGTTGCTCAAGCAGCTGTCTTAGGAGACTTATTCCTAACCTTATTGCTCAGAGTTAGACCATATGAAACTAAATCGGGAGCTGCTAATGAACTCTATCGCAAATGGATGAAGATCAGTGGTGATTATTTAGCACGTACTGATCGTACTTATAGCTTTAAATCATTAATCGATGCTATTGTTGAAGCATTTGATAATTTTGAAATGCTGGATATTCCACGCAAACCTCGAGTAGGTGTGGTGGGAGAAATATTGGTAAAATTCCATCCCGATGCGAATAATCATGTTGTAAATGTGATTGAACAGGAAAACTGTGAAGCTGTGATGCCAGGTCTGATTGATTTCTTTCTCTACTGTGGTTTCAATCCGCAATGGAAAGCAGACTTTTTAGGCAATAGCAAATTTGCTGCACTGGGTGGTAAGTTGATCATTTCTGTCTTAGAACTTTATCGTAAACATGCCAATAAACGTTTGGCCGAGAGCAACGGGAAATTTATGGTTCCGAGTTCAATTTACGATATGGCTGAAGAAGCCAAATCTATAGTTTCACTCGGCAATGCGATGGGTGAGGGTTGGTTCCTCACAGCAGAAATGATTGAATTGATCCACAATGGAGCACCAAATATCATCTGTGTTCAACCATTTGCCTGCTTGCCGAATCATGTGACCGGTAAAGGTATGATTAAAGAAATTCGCAATCAATATCCGGAAAGCAATATAGTTGCAATTGACTATGATCCCGGAGCAAGTGAGGTCAATCAATTGAATAGAATCAAATTGATGATCTCAACCGCCATCAAAAATGAATATGGTGAACAAGCAAGAGCTGTGCGTGAGCTTCAAATCGCAAAAGAGCAAGAAGCTGTAGCAAAAGATTCAGATCATGATGATCCTGATTCCGGTTCGGGTGGTTCTTGCATTTCTCTGCCTCAAAAGTCGCGAAGTATCACTGACAGCATCAAAGAAAAAGGTTCTAAAGTTGCAGTTAAGGCTTTAGATGAGACAGCAAAAGTCGGTGCGAAAATTTCCGACTTAGCCTCAAAAAGCGCTAATAAAAACAAAGACGATACCTTAAGCGTTTACCATTAAACAAAAAATATTGACAAACCATCATTTAAGAGAAGCCTGAATAATAGACAAATGTTTAATAATAAAAAATAAACTTTGCATATTCGGGCTTTAATGTAATAATCAAATATCATTTATTATCTTTGGAGGATGACATGAAAAGAATACAGATAATTTTGGTTTTAATTATTGCTCTGGCAATGTTAGTTGCTTGTGGTGGCAATGATGCCAAACAAGACTCTGATCTGAGTGATCAGGTAGAAGAAACAGCTCAAGAAAAGGATGATGCTGAGAAAAAAGATGACGTATCGATCGGAATCATTCAACTTGCCCCCCATGAAGCCTTAGATAAAGGATATGAAGGTTTTGTGGCCGGTTTGGCAGAACGTGGTTATGTAGAAGGCGAAAATCTATCCTTGGACTACAATAATGCACAAGGTGATCCGAGCAATGCTACAACAATTGCTCAAAAGCTGGTCAATTCCAATCCTGATCTGATCTTTGCTGTGGCTACTCAAGCTGCTCAGGCAGCTGCCAATCAGACATCTGAAATTCCAATTGTTATCACGGCAGTTACTGATCCTGAACAATCCGGCTTAGTCAAATCAAATGACCAGCCAGAAACCAATGTAACAGGAACCTCAGATTTAACTCCGGTCAAAGAACAGATGGAATTGATCAAAGAGTTAATGCCCGAAGCAACCAGAGTTGGAGTTATTTTTAATTCATCAGAAGATAATTCAATTATCCAAGCTAAAATGGCCGAAGATGCAATTAAAGAATTAGCTTTGGAATACGTTGAACTGACAGTTTCCAAAACTGATGAAATTTCAGCAGTTACTCAAAGTGCAGTCGGCAAAATAGATGTTATGTATACTCCTACCGACAACTTGATTTCCAACAATATGACAGCTGTGACCAATATTACAACTCCGGCAGGAATACCTGTAGTTTGTGGCGAAGTTGCAATGCTTGATGGTGGAGGTTTATTAACTTTAGGTGTAGACTATTACGAACTAGGTAAACAAGCCGGTGAAATGGCAGCCGATATCTTAGCTGGAAAATCTAATCCGGCAGAGATGGCTATTCAACATCAAAAAGAATTTTCATTTGATGTAAATCCTGAATTAGCTGAAGAACTCGGCATAACAATTCCGGATGAAATGTTAGAAAAAAGCAATTGGGAAAAAACGGAATAAATATAGACTAATATAAAAGGAAAAGACGTATGCAATTTTTATTGGCAGTAGAGGGTGCTGTCGCTCAAGGTTTGCTCTGGGCAATTCTGGCATTAGGTTCATATATAACATTTAGGTTATTAAATTTTACCGATATGACCGTGGACGGCTCATTCACGACCGGTGCATGTGTCACAGCAATCTGCATAGCCAATGGAATTCCACCGATCATCGCTTTGTTAATTTCTTTTGCAGCAGGTGGTCTTGCAGGTGGTATAACCGGTTTTTTACATAATAAGTTAGAAATCCCGGAAGTATTAGCCGGGATTCTAACTCAAATCTCTCTCTATTCAATCAATTTAAGAATCTTAGGGCGTGCCAATCAGCAGCTCCTACAATACGATACAATTTTTAAACAGGTCCAAAGATTATTTGCTTCTATCGGTCTTGAATTAAGCAGTGACCGGATAGCAATTGTCATAGGCCTGTTTTTTGTGATTCTGGTGATTTTAGTTCTGTACTGGTTTTTCGGTACAGAAATCGGTTCAATGATTAGAGCAACCGGTAATAATGAAGCAATGGTCAGAGCTTTAGGACAAAATACCGAGCATACAAAATTTATAGCCTTAATTATAGCCAATTCTTGCATTGCAATTGCAGGTAGCTTGGTTGGTATGTATCAAGGCGCAGCGGATGTCGGCATGGGTGCAGGAGCTATTGTAATTGGTTTGGCCTCAATTGTGATCGGTGAGGTTATTTTGCGTCGAGTGGTAGCCTTTGGTTCAAAGATGATTGCTGTGGTTGTCGGCTCGGTTATTTACCGAATTATCGTCGCTCTGGTATTACAATTAGGTTTGAGCACAAATGATCTCAAGTTGATTACGGCACTAATTGTTGCTTTAGCATTATTCTTACCCAATGCAGTCAGCAAACATAATGCGAAAAAAGCAAGAGAATTAGCAGCTAAGGAGAGTCAAAATGCTTAAAATAGAGAATTTAACCAAGACTTTTGATCCCGGTACTGTTAATGAAAAAAGAGTGATTGATCAGCTTAATTTACAAATCAGTCAAGGTGATTTCATAACCGTAATAGGTGGTAACGGAGCAGGAAAATCAACCATGCTCAATTTAATCTGTGGAGTTTATCCTGCAGATGGTGGGAAAATTATTCTGGCAGGTTCAGAGATTCAAGATATGCCGGAACATAAAAGAGCGAAAGATTTGGGACGGGTTTTTCAAGATCCTTTGATGGGCACTGCTGCCAACATGCAATTAGATGAAAATCTGGCACTTGCATTTCGCAGAGGTAAACGTAGAGGATTGAACTGGGGTATTCTAGAAGAGGAACGCGAAATATATCAGAAACGTTTAGCTAGACTGGGTTTAGGTTTAGAAAATCGTTTAAGCGATAAAATAGGTCTCTTATCCGGTGGACAAAGACAGGCAGTAACGCTTTTAATGGCAACTTTAAATACTCCGAAGCTTCTCTTACTTGATGAGCATACAGCCGCCTTAGATCCTAATACTGCCGAAATTGTTTTAGATCTGACTGATCAGATTATCGTTGAACAGAATCTTACTGCTTTAATGGTAACCCATAATATGCAAGCAGCGATTGATCATGGCAACCGCTTGATCATGATGGATGAGGGAAAGATTATCTATGATGTCCGAGGTGCCGAAAAAAGAAATCTCAAAGTAGAAGATCTCTTAAGATTATTCCAAGAGCTCTCAGCGGGCGGCGGTCCTAGTGACACAATGCTGGGCTAAGTAAGTGTCGGATAAGCCTGAATGAAGGTTGCTTGAAAAGACGTTTATGCAAAATTCAGAACACAAATTACCGATGCTTTTCTAGGTTTCTGTTCCATTTTGCAAGTCTGCCAATTGATTTTTTGGAGGGGTTGAAATTCGGAACAATAAGCACTCGAATATCCTAGTTTCTGTTCCATTTTGCAAGTCTGCCAATTGATTTTTTGGAGGAATTGAAATTCGGAACAATAAGTACCAGAATATTCTAGTTTCTGTTCCATTTCGCAAGTCTACCAATTGATTTTTTGGAGGGGTTGAAATTCGAAACAATAAGCACCCGAATATTCTAGTTTCTGTTCCATTTCTCAAGCCTGCCAATTGATTTTTTGGAGGGGTTGAAATTCGAAACATAAAACACCCGAATATCATAGGTTTCTGTTCCATTTCGCAAGTCTACCAATTGATTTTTTGGAGGGGTTGAAATTCGGAACAAAACCAAGGTAAATTCCAATCATAATCTTAAACAAAATGTAAATTGCGAATAAACTCATACTGTAAATAAAACCACTAGACAATCTACAACAATATTAATCTCTCAGATTTATAATATTAAAAATTTCTGCTGTAAGGCAATAGAGACTAATTACAATTCATGGTTGAAATCTTGATTGGCTCTATCTGTAAAATTCCTTGACATCAAAAACTAATAGCTATAGAATGTTATAGCTGCCCGTAGAAGGCTTTTTTTAATTATGCAAAAAACAGGTCGCAAATGGGTTAAAGCATTGAAGATAATTATATAGTCGGATAGTCGGAGGTGACGAATATGGCCAGTACAGGTCCGAGAGATAAAATTACACTTGCATGTTCAGAATGTAAACAGCGTAATTATGATACAAAGAAAAACAAAACAAATACACCTGATAAACTAGAGATGAAAAAATTCTGTCCATTTTGCAGAAAACATACACTTCACGTTGAAACAAAATAATTCAACAACTTTTTAAATCAGGAAGGGTTTGAAATGGCATCACGAAAAAACAAAAGAAGAAGAAATGTTCGGGACGATAAACCCGGTTTAGGCAGAAGAATCAAAGACTTTTTTTCTGATATCAGAGCAGAGCTGAAACGAGTAACCTGGCCTGATCGTAAGCGACTCAAAGCAAATACCGGAACGGTTATTGCTATTATCTTAATTGCAAGCTTAACGATTTTTATTTTTGATACGGTAATTTCTTCTGTACTCAGCAGAACAGGTTTCTATACCTATGAAACTGCTGAAAGCGATACTCAAATTACGGAAAGTGTCGAAGAAACCGACGAGACAACTCCGGAAGAACAAGTTGAGTCCGAAACTGAAGAAACAACAGAGCCTGCTGAATGAGTGGTGATATGATGAGTTCCAATCAAGAACAAGAAGCTCGTTGGTATGTCATACATACTTATTCCGGCTATGAGAAAAAAGTAAAAATGACCTTGGAAATGATTGTAGAAAATCGTGACCTGCAAGGTTTAATTCAGGAGATTTCAATTCCGACTGAACAAGTCGTGGAAATAAAAGAGGGCAAAAGAAAAACCCTGGAGAAAAAACTCTATCCGGGTTATGTTCTGATTAAAATGATCTTAACTGACGACATTTGGTACATTGTAAGAAATACCAGAGGTGTCACAGGATTTGTCGGCCCTTCCAGCACAAAGCCGGTTCCGTTGACTGAAGAAGAATTGATGATTATGGGTCTGGAATCAGATTGGGAGCCTATTATCGACTACGGTGAGGGCGACTCAGTTAAGATAATCCATGGACCGTTAGATGGATTTGTCGGTACAGTACAAGAAATTAATACAGATAAGAAGAAAGTTACTGTTTTAGTTTCAATGTTTGGCCGAGAAACTCCGGTAGAATTAGATTTAACTCAGATTCTCAGAATCTGATTAGATAAAGAAATATTTATTATCCAAAAAATGGGAGGTGGCCTAAATGGCTAAAAAAGTTGAAACAATTGTCAAATTGCAAATCCCCGCAGGACAAGCAACGCCAGCACCACCGGTAGGACCAGCGCTTGGACAACACGGATTGAACATTTCTCAATTCGTAAAAGAATTTAATGAAAGAACTCAACAGGATATGGGTTTAATTATCCCGGTTGAGATCACGGTCTATCAAGATCGTTCATTCTCTTTTATCACCAAGACTCCACCGGCGGCAATCTTATTGAAAGAAGCTGCAAAGCTGGACAAGGCATCAGGAGAACCGAATGTAAATAAGGTTGCAACAGTACCTTGGTCAGAATGCTTGAGAATCGCCGAGATGAAAATGAAAGATTTAAACGCATCAGATGTTGAATCAGGTGCCAGAATGGTTGCGGGTACAGCTCGTTCCATGGGCATCATTATCGATATGGATAAGTAAGGAGTCTAAGATGAGAAAAAGAGGCAAAAGATATGAAGAAATTGCCGCTAAAGTAGATTTTGAAAAAATCTATGAAGCTGATCAAGCGATTTCTTTACTCAAAGAAACGGCAACTGCCAAATTCGATGAAACTGTTGAAATGCATTTTCGTTTGGGTGTTGACTCCAGACATGCCGATCAACAAGTTAGAGGTGCTGTTGTATTGCCACATGGCACAGGTCGTGAAGTAAAAGTTATAGTTTTTGCTCAAGGACCTAAAGCCGATGAAGCAAAAGAAGCCGGTGCCGATTATGTCGGTGGCGAAGATTTAGTTCAAAAAATTACCGGTGAAAACTGGTTAGATTTTGACGTCGTGATCGCAAGCCCTGATATGATGGGAATGGTAGGACCATTAGGTCGCGTGTTAGGACCGCATGGCTTAATGCCTAATCCAAGAGCAGGCACTGTTACTAATGATATAAAACAAGCAGTTGAAGAGAGTAAAGCGGGTAAAATTGAATATCGTTTAGATAGACAAAATATTATCCATTGCCCAATTGGCAAAGCATCCTTTACTGAGGAACAATTATTGGATAACTTCAATGCTCTTTTAGATGCGATTATCAAAGCAAAACCTTCGGGTGCTAAAGGAACATACATTAGATCCTTACATATCACTTCAACTATGGGTCCGGGGATCAAAGTTGATCCAAAATTATAAAGCAAATAATATTTGCTTCGTGCAATAATTTAAGCTAAAATTAATGCGCATTAAAAATTAAATATTACCTATACGCCAGAGACAGCCGGAGTTCTTGAAACATAATAATTTCCTGCCGAGGTAGACAGTAGGTTTTGCAATTAGTTGCAACTATATTACTTCAAGTAATACTTCCTACCCCTTCGTCCATGTGCGTAAGGGGTATTTAAATATAAAAAAGGAGGTATCGCAATGCCCAGTCCAAAAATATTGGAACAAAAAAAGCAAAGGGTCAATAGTTTGGCAGATGAATTAAAAGATGCTCAATCTATTGTTTTAGCTGATTATATGGGTCTCAACGTTGCTCAAGACACCGAAATGCGTACTGCATATCGTGAAGCAGGAGTGACCTATCGTGTAATCAAGAATACTGTTATTTCACGTGCTTTCGATCAATTAGGAATTGACGGATTTACAGATGAATTGACAGGACCTACAGCTATTGCTTTTAGCACAGAAGATGTCGTTTTAGCACCTAAATTAACTAAACAATTCGCCGATAAGATTAAGAAATTTGAAATTAAAGGCGGAATTATGGAAGGTGCTAAGGTTGATCTTGATAAAATCATGCAACTTGCAAGTATTCCTGATCAACAAACTTTGTATGGTCAATTGGTTTCAGGCTTGATTTTCCCTGTAACTTCTCTAGCTATGACTTTAAATGCTTTAGCAGAAAAAGCTGCTGAAGAAGGTAAAGAGAATGTAGCGGATTTGGTTGTCAGTGCAGATTCTGCTGAACCTGCAACTGAAGCAGACGAAGCAGAAGAATCAGAAAAAACTGAAGAATCTGAAGAAAAAGCTGAAACACCTGCAGAAGAAGCAGAGACAGAAGAAGCCTAATATAGAAAATTAATACAAATTATCAAAAATATTTGTGGAGGAAAATTACATGGCAAATGAAAAAATTACTCAAATCATGGAAGATGTTAAAAGCCTGAGTATTATAGAATTAAACGAATTAGTAAAAATGTTGGAAGAAGAATTCGGTGTATCCGCAGCTGCTATGATGGCTGTTGCACCGGCCGCAGGCGGTGCTGAAGGTGCTGCAGAAGAAGAACAAACAGAATTTACTGTTATTCTCAAGAGCCCCGGCGCATCCAAAATTCCTGTAATCAAGATCGTTCGTGAACTTACAGGCCTTGGTCTTAAAGAAGCAAAAGCAGTTGTTGATGAAGCTCCAAAAGCTGTTAAAGAAAATGTCAGCAAAGAAGAAGCAGATGCTGCTGTTGCTAAATTAGAAGAAGCCGGCGCTGAAGTCGAAGTCGAATAAATCTTTAATTTTGTAAAAGTAATTACAAAACATAGCATTATTCAATAATATTATACCGGTGAATTGGTTGAAATTTGATTTAACTATTCCCGGTATTTTTTTGTTCAAATATTCTAATACTGCTCAAATGAAATTGCGATAAAAATATTTTCATTAAATGACAATACGGGTATGATAAAGCCCTTATAGTTGGTGTAAATTAAAAAAGTGAGTCATGCCCACTCTTTGCTACAATGGTTTTGAAGAAAAATCAAAGTAAGGAGCAGAACATGACTCAACTTAATATTACACTAAATGAAG
>FZPS01000182.1_pt188 | contig 57486 bp, 45 predicted proteins | sample 1817821 | NCBI WGS metagenome assembly FZPS01 (sample SAMEA104158645, study PRJEB21678) | metagenome | place: Germany | collected 2015-04-21 | reverse complement strand
TGGGGGTTGAGGAATGTGGAGGTGTACTGGAGAAAGATGTTACTGGGATTCATACCACGAAGAGAATGTTTCCACACAATTTGGCAGAGAGCTTAGCTCTTATTGACTTTTTCCTCTTTTTAGTGTTCTCTTTCGTGGGTGGCTCCTTTCTTGAATGTTTTTTCTATTACGTGGATTATCCCACGGGGAGCCACTCTTTTCAATTTCAACTAAAAATAGTATAACCTTGAAAGGAGTGCATAAGATGTTTTTTAAACAAGTTGGAAACAGGCTAATAGCTCAAAAAGATGGTGAAACTATCTGGCTTGAACCATTTGGCAAAGACTGTTTACGTTTTAGGTCTACCTTGAATAAAGAAATTAATGAAGAAAATTGGACTCTACTATCTCAACCTACTATTCCAGCTCTCATAGATATTCAACCAATGAAAGCCACTATCAAAAATGGAAAGATTATGGCTGAAATATTAGCAGATGGAACAGTCAACTATTTTACCGATGGTGGAAAGATTTTATTAGAAGAACTGTGGATTGATGGAAGGATAAGCAATGCTGATGTTTTAAAAGCTAGAAATTATAAAGCTCTTAGCAGTAGCTTGTATAGAACGGACTTGTATTTTAAAGCTTATGAAGGAGAACGTCTTTATGGAATGGGACAGTATGCCAACGGGTGTTTAGACCTGAAAGGATGTGTATTAGAATTAGCTCAAAAAAATACCCAGATTAGTATTCCTTTTTTAGTTTCTACTCGAGGGTATGGATTTATCTGGAATAACCCGGCAGTTGGTAGAGCAGAACTCGCTAAAAATCATACCTTGTGGCATGCAAAAGCAGGAAAACAGATTGACTATCTTGTTATTGCTGGAGACACTCCGGTTGATATAGTTAAAAAGTATACTGATTTGACCGGCAAACCACCAATGCTACCGGAATGGGCCTTGGGCTTCTGGCAGTGTAAGCTCCGCTACCGAACTCAAGAAGAGCTTTTAAACGTAGCTCGGGAATACAAAAAAAGAGGATTACCGTTATCAGTTATAGTTATTGACTTTTTTCATTGGCCTCACCAGGGAGATTGGAAATTTGACTCGGAATATTGGCCAGACCCGCAAGCTATGGTAGATGAATTAGAAAAAATGGGAATTAAAGTTATGGTATCAGTCTGGCCGACAGTAGAAATAAATAGTGAAAACTACTTAGAGATGGTAAAGAGAGGTTTCTTGGTTAGAACGGAACGTGGGGTTCCTACAATTTTCACTTTTCGAGGAATCAACACCCATTTTGATGCTACTAACCCTGAGGCTAGAGAATTTATCTGGGAGAAAGTTAAGGAAAATTATTATAAGTATGGTATAAAGATGTTCTGGCTGGATGTAGCAGAACCAGAGCTGGGGATGCCAGGTTTTGGTTACGATAATATTTTGTCCTATGATTATGATAATCTTCGCTATCATTTAGGTAATGGCTTAGAAGTAAGCAACATTTATCCTTTTTACTACGCGCAGGCCTTTGAGGATGGTTTGCGATTAGCAGGAGAAAAGGAAATTGTTAACCTTATCCGCTGTGCCTGGCTGGGTAGTCAGCGTTTTGGAGTAGTGGTGTGGTCGGGAGATATTCCTTCTACTTTTGATTCTTTACAGAAGCAGCTTAGAGCAGGCTTAAATATGGCGATATGTGGTATCCCCTGGTGGACTACTGATATAGGCGGTTTTTTTGATGGAGACCCAAACGACCCTGCTTTCCAAGAGCTCATTATCCGCTGGTTTCAGTTTGGGGTATTTTGCCCCATTTTCAGGCTGCATGGTTTCCGCCTCCCTTATCCTCCAGATTCGAATAAATGTGAGCCATATGACCTAACTGGTGGTCCTAATGAGATATGGTCATTTGGCGAAGAAGCATATGATATAATCAAAAATCTGCTATTCTTAAGAGAGAAAATAAAACCTTACTTAATGGAACAAATGAAAAGAGCTCATGAAGAGGGGATACCAATAATGAGGCCCTTATTTATTGATTTTCCCAGTGATGACGAAGCATATGATGTAGAAGATGAGTATATGTTTGGTCCTGACCTGCTTGTAGCGCCTATTTTATACGAAGGCATGAGGTCGAGGAGAGTATATTTACCTGAAGGGGCAAAATGGACCAGCGCTTACAATGGCACAGTGCATGAGGGTGGTCAATGGATAGAAAGCGAAGCACCATTGAATGTGATTCCAGTATTTTTAAAGAATGAGGCAAAAATTCCTATTTCGTTTTGACCAGCAAATCTTTCCGGGAAAGATAGCATAGAATAGAACCACGGGAAATAATGAAGCATGTGTGACTTTTAAGAATAGATTTGGCCGAGTAATATTTCTGTTTCACCCGGCCAAATCTATTCTCGTTAGTAATTTTATCTCTTTTCTCCAAAGGTGAAATTGCAAGGTTTGACCTCGCAATCATTGTGGTAAGTTCTCTCTGCTAATAATACTAAAACGTTAACTGGTTTATCTCCTTTGGCATAGAGGGCGTGATGCCAAACCCCGATTTTTAAGCGAACAAAGGTGAGCTTGGGAACTTCAAAAATTTCTACTTCCATGTCTTCCGCTTCCTGGGTAGCAAGTCCAACGTGCATGTACACATCTCCATCGAGGGGAAGGTTTCCCTCTTCAGTATAATTATGGTGTTCGGTGAGCTCAACCTTCAGATCTCGAGGGAAAACCCTGCATAAAGACACTCCCAGAATAGGGCTACCTAAATTTTGTAAGATCAGGTCGGGATAGAACTCAACCGGTGGTTGACCAATCCGCTGATATTTTTCAGGACTAACCTGGTCGAGCCGTACAAAATCACCGTATTTCTGGAAGTTTTCATAAGTGAGTGGTTTAATCTGGATACTATTCATAATCTTCTCTCCTCTGGTAAATAATAAAAATTCCTCTTTTTTATTGTAACAGTCTTTTATATCCGGTCAATTAGTGACCATGAAAGTTTTGGTATTTTTTCCTTTGTTATTTTCATTTATTTTGTGCTATTTTCTGGAATTACATTATTCCGCAAATACTTTCCCGATGGAGAAAGAAAGGGAGAGATTTCTACGGGAAGGTGATAGAGATAACGACGACGCCCCGGGATGAAATCGCCCGTAATAATCTCTGCTACGAAAGATAAGAGAGCACGAAGAAAAAATATTACCATAGATTAGATTTTGTGGTTCACTATGCTTGATTTTGCTGAAAAATATTTTTGATTTTTTTACTTTCAGGAAAGTCAGGAAGTAATATTGTTTGCTATAATTGAAGATAAATCAGTAATAACTTAAAGGATATGTTTGAAATATTAACTGAATATGCCTAAAAAAGAAAATAAGAGTTCTTTAAATTTATCTCTCCTTAAAAAAGGTGTTTTAATAGCTTTATTTGGCCTGGTGCTTCTTTCTCCCTATTATCGAGGTCTGTATTTTGATTATGAACGTTTCCTCTTTTTCGCCGTTTTCTGGGGAATAGCTATTTTTTTCTTTGTTGCTCAGTACTTTTTACGCCAGGAGAGAATAATTATTAGCACTATACCAGAATGGATATTTATTTTCTTAGTTTTACTTTATCTTCTTAATATTCCCCTGGCGGCTGATAAAGGAGGAGCTTTCCGGGAGTTTTTCAATTATTTAACTTTTGCAATGTTTTTCCTGCTGGTAGAAAACCTGTGGTCTTCCCTGGAAGATAAAAAGTGGTTTCTTCTTGCTCTGGGATTAAATGGTATTATTCTGGCTTTTCTGGGTATTTTTTATCAATTTGGCTGGGTATCTCCTTCTGCTACCCCCTTGGGTATGAGCATGAGAGATTTATTTATTGGTGGCAGATTGCATTCCACTTTTCAATATCCCAACACTACTGCTGCTTATTTCGCTATGAGCTACATTGCTCTTTTGACTCTGTTTCTTCTGGAGAAAAAGAAAAGCTGGTTTCTGGGAGCAATTTTTCTTTCTTTTCTCTCTCTTTCTGGCTTTTTTTTCACTTACTCTCGAGGAGGGATATTAACTCTCCCTCTGGCTTTAATTTTTTTGTTTTTGCTTCTCCCTCGCCGAGAAAAAATTCAGCTGGCAGAAGTGCTTTTCTTTTCTCTTCTTGTCCTTTTGCTTTTTGTTTCCCCTTTAGAAAATTATCTTGTTCACAAGGATCCTCTCTTTTTTGGCTTTCTATTCTCAGGAGCTTTAATTCTCACCGGAGTTATCTTTCTTTTGTCCAGAGTAGAAGAAAAAGTTGCTTCTCTTAGCAACCGTTCTCTTCTATTAGGAGTAGTAAGTCTGGTCGGGTTAGTGGTAATTATCTTTCTTTTAGCCCTCTATTCTGATTTTTTACCTCCTCAGCTTTCTCGGAGATTACGAGATATCAGTTTTACTACCCATAGTGCGGCGGAAAGATTTATTTTTTACCGAGATGCCTGGAGGGTCAGCTTTCCTCGTCTTCTTAATGGATGGGGAGGGAGAGCCTGGAAGGCTCTTTATTTAGGTTATCAGTCGGCTCCTTACTTTACTGAAAGTACTCACAATTTTTATTTGCAGATTCTGGTAGAGGGAGGGCTAATAGGGCTTTCTCTCATTGCTATTTTGCTTTTCTCTCTTTTTTATCCTTTTATTAAGAATCGCCACTCTTTACCTTCCCCAGATAAAATTTTGATTTTCGGGGTTTTATCTTTGCTGTTTATGGGATTTACTCATAGTTTTCTGGATGTCAATTTTTCCCTGGGAGCATATCATTTCACCATCTGGTTTTTTGCTGCAGGAGTGGCAAATTATCTTCGGGACTACAAATTTTCCTCTTTTCCCTTATCTTTTCGAATTCACTACGAGTTTTTAATATTATTAGGAGTGGTTTTCTTTGTTCTCTCCATTCTTATCTTTCAAGGCACCAACAATAAAATATGGGGAGACTACTATGCTAAAGCAGGAGATAACGATAGCGCTCTTTATTTCTATCAAAAAGCAGCACGGTTTAGTTTTGGAGATGCAGAAATTCACCTGGCTTTAAGCAGAGCCTGGAGGGAAAGGTTTTTAAAAGAAGGTAATCCTCAATTCCGAGAAAAAAGCAAAAAAGAAGCAGAAAGAGCTCATCGCCTTTCTCCCTTTTATTACCTTTATTTAGAGCAGCTGGGAGTTCTTTATGTGGAAGAAGGTCAATTCGAAAAAGGCTTGCAGTTTTTAGAAGAAGCAGTAGAAAAAGCTCCTCTTCTTTCTTCTACTTATGAGGTTTTGGTTTCTGCATATCGAGCGGTGGGTGATTTTTATAAATCTCGAGGAGAGGAAGAAAAGGCCAGGGAATATTATGCTCGAGGTTTATTGGTGCGAGAAAAATTCCAAAAAAACGTTAGCCATTCTCGGAAAAATATTACCGAATCAGAAAACCTGCAAGAAGCATTTCAAGAATTATCTTTATTGCTAGAAAATTGAATGTGGTTATGTTGTATAATTGGACATTAAAAGAATAAGATGATAAGAGAGGAGCTTAAACTATGAAAAAGGAAAACTGGCCGAAGTGGTTTATCATTGTTTCAGTTTTTTCTCTTCTTTTGGGAGTAACAGGATGCTCTGACTATTTACCTTTACCCACAGAGACTCCTGATCCTTCACCTACAGATACACCAACTCCTACAGATACACCAACTCCAACGCCAGTAGATACTGGAATTAATTTTACTCTTCCTGACTTAGATGGGAAAGAGGTTTCCCTTCTTGAATTTCGGGGAAAACCAGTTTTAGTATTTTTCTTCAAGTCTTACTGTAGTTATTGCAAGGAGGAAGCTCCTGCAATCCAGGATATTTATCGCCGCCATCAAGGAGAGTTGACGGTGATGGGAATAGCAGTGAATGAAAGCGGGACGTCTGGAAATTTAATTGCTCCTACCGAGGAATATACCCAGATGATCAGGAGCGGTTTTGTTAATAGTAGTGACTGGACTTTTCCGGTTTTAATCGATGATTATGGAAAGGTGCAAAGAGAATGTTTTACAAGATTGGGAGTTCCAGCTTTTCTTTTCTTGAACGAAAAAGGAGAAATTCAACATACTGTGACAGGCGCTGTTTCAAAGAACGAGTTGGAATCTCTTTTATACCAATATCTCTTATAAATATGAATGAGATAGCAATTTGTCCATCTTTATCTGTGTTTCTTGCTAATTTCTTAAATAGAACTATAGGGGTAAACTTCTTATAACCCCTCTTCTTTTTGCGAGGGACTCCTTTTTCTTTTTCGTGAGGAGTTTTTCCTCTTTCCTGTTATACAAGTAGCGGGCAGATAATAGATTTATAAGGGAGTGATGCTCCCTTATAAATCCCTGAAAAAGAAAAAAGATAAAATACGAAAGATAGAAAAACAACTGAGGGAGGCACTTGCCCTCCCTCAGTGGAGTGATATGATTTGCTTGTTGCCACGATCCTCTGCAGGAAAGCAGAAAAAAAGGAATGGCTCCCCGCGCTTTATAGTTAATTACAAAAACCGTCAGGATAGGGCGTAATCGATATATTCTTCTAAAAGTCCTGCTTTTCCCAGGAGGTCAAGGATGGTTACTCTTTTTCGTATGAAACGAGAAAAAAGTAGAGCTTCTCTAATCATTTTTTCTGAGAATCCTAATTCTTTTAAGGTTTGAGGAGCTTGAGCTCTTTGCAATAGAGAAGCTGGGTCAGGGATAACTGATAGTTTGTCTTGCAATTGCTGCGATAAAAAGGCAGAATCCGCTACTTTTATTTCTTCTTTATCCCATTTCAGTTTTTCTTTAGCATCTTTTTCTATGAAAGGAAACAGTGGGCCAAAGTGAATCTTTAACTCTTCTTCCTGGCTTCTAAAAGAATGGTTTTTACTCTTCTCCCAGTCTATTTCTTTCAGCTCTTGTATAAATCGGTCATACATTTTCTTAATGATGACTGTTGCTCCTCCTACCCTCAAGCCATGAAGAGAAGGGTCCATTCTCCGATGCAGAGCCATCATCTCAAGATGGTGAGCAACCAGGTGTTCTGCGCCTGATGCAGGACGAGAATCTCCCACCATAGTCATACTGAAACCCGAGTTAAGGAGCGCTACCGCCAGAGCATAGATGGCTTCTTCCTCTCTTTCTCCTATTTTTTCTGCTTTTTCTCTTAATATTTCTAAGGCTCCTTTTACCAGCTCCCAAGTATATTCACAGAAATATTCCTCCTGTAAAATATTTCTCATTACCCAGTCAGCATTGGCAGTGATTTTACCCACGAGATCGGAGAAACCAGACTGGATCAAAGGAAGAGGAGCTTGAGATAGAATTTCCAGATCCATAAAAATAGCACAAGGAGGAGTGGCATCATAGGTTACTTTATATCCTCCCACTAACATGGGAGCTCCGGGAGAGGAATATCCATCCATAGAAGGAGCAGTAGCTACTACGGCATAAGGAATCTGTGTCCGATGGGCTACAAATTTAGCTAAATCATTTATCACTCCTGAGCCTACTGCTAATATAAAATCAGGTTTGTGGAAAAGAAAAGAACCGATACGTTCTCGAGCCTTTTCATCGGGCTCTAAATATTTTAGCTCAGGAGGTTTTTCCAGTAAGACTGGTACAACTTCAAAAGAAGCTTTTTTTAAAATTCTTTCTGTTTCCTTTCCTGCCGCTTCGTAGGTATTATTGTCAAAAAGGAGAAGAAGTTTTTTCCCTAAATTAAGCTCCGATAATGTTTGAGGTATGCGAGGTAGCACTTCTTTCCCCAGCATAGTTTTTTTAGTCGGGATATGATGAATTTTCCCACATTTACAAGGAAAAGTGGTGGCTTCGGCAAAAAAGAAAAGTTTGTCAGGCATTTTTCTCTCCTTACTTGAGATGATTATTTATTTCTTCTAAAGAAGTAAAGATGAAATCTGGTTGCCAGGGAGAATTTTTTACATCTTCTTCTTTTGTCTCTCCGGTGAGAACCAGAATAGTAGTGATTCCCGCTTTTTTCCCCATAGCAATGTCAGTATAGAGACGATCTCCAATAATGGCTACTTCTCCCCTTTTAGCTTCAGTCCTTTGCAGAATATATTCTATCATTTCCGGATAAGGCTTACCAAATATTTTAGGAGATCGGTCGGTAGAAGCTTCTATGGCTTTTATGAAAGATCCGGCATCTATTACCGGTCCTTCCTCGGTAGGACAATTTAGGTCGGGGTGAGTGGCAAAAAAGGGGACTCCACTTCTTATGAATTGACAAGCTTGGTTTATTTTTTGATAAGTCAGGCCTGTATCAAATCCTAAAACCACAAAGTCCGGATCTTTTTGTACTAGAATGAAATTAGCCTGCAAAAACTCAATCTCTAACTCCGGGGTACCTAAAAGATACACTCGAGGATGGGGATTCATTTGGGAAAGATAAAAAATGGTAGCCTGGGAAGAGGTAATTATTTTATGGGAAGGGAAATCTCGTAATCCCATTTTTCTCAATTTCTGGGCATAAAAGGTGGAGCTGTGAGAAGAGTTGTTAGTCAAGAAACAAAAATCTTTGTCTTGTTCAGAGATAATTTGTAAAAATTCTCGAGCACCGGGAAGGAGCTGTTCTCCCAGATAAAAGGTGCCATCCATATCTAAAATAAAAAAGCGAATAGCAGAAAAACTCATAAAATTCCTCCCTATTATCATCTTTAATGAGTATAATAGGTAAAAGATGGAGTAAAAGCAAGGCGCAGAGAGTTCGAACACAAAATGAAAATGGATATCTATTTTTATAATACTATTTGACTTCAAAGTTAAAAAAATATTCAAGAATTTGAAGAGCAAAAGTGGAGGATAGATAAATGATCCGAGTAAGAGTGGACAAACTTAAACCAGGGATGATAGTGGGTTATCCAATACTGAGAGAAGATGGGGTAATTTTTGTAAAAGAAGGGGTAGTTCTGAATAATACTCTGATAAATAGACTGCAGAAATTGGGTTTTGAGAATATTTACATCCGGGATTCTCGTTTTCCAGATACCGATCTGGAAGAAATAATTTCTCACGACCTCCGCCGGCAAGCTCTGGTGACTTTAAACGAAACCTTTTATCAGGCGATAAAAGGTAAAGAAGTTTCTTTAGAACCATTAAAAGAGCTGGTAGATGGAATTATAGAAGAAATTTTGAGCTCTAAAAAATCGGTGGTTAGCTTGGTTCAACTGCGGCAATATGATGATTCAGTTTTTACCCACTCGGTTAATGTAGCTGCTCTTTCTGTTTTTATCGGTAAATTCCTGGGTTTTTCCCGCTCTCAGCTGAAAACTCTTGCTCTGGGATCTATTATGCACGATCTGGGTAAGATTAAGATACCGGTTGAGATTTTGAATAAACCAGACAAGCTCTCTCCTAAAGAATGGGAATTGATTAAAAAACATTCTTCGTGGTCGGCAGAATTAATAACAGAAAAAATGCCTGAAGAAATAGAAAGTATTGAGATTGCTCTTCAGCATCATGAGAGAATGGATGGAAGTGGTTATCCTTATGGTTTGATAGGAGAGGATATCCATTTTTTATCTCGAATCTGTGCTTGTGCCGATGTTTATGATGCTCTTACTGTAGACCGTCCTTACAGAAAGAGATTTTCTTATGCTGAGGCCCTGGAATACCTGATGGGTAACTCCCATAGCCTCTTTGATTTGCAGGTAGTTACTACTATGGTCAGACACATCGCTCCTTATCCAGTAGGAGAAGTGGTAAAGTTAACCAGTGGAGAAACAGCGGTAGTAATAAAGTTAAACGAAGGTTTGCCTATCCGTCCTGTAGTACGAGTCATAAAAGATGAAGAGGGTAACACTCTGAGCAAACCTCGAGATATAGATTTAATGAAGGAGTTAGCCATATCTATTATTGGCAGTGGTGATGTAGAATTAGATAAGAGCGACTCAAATTCGGAAGAGGAGGGAGGCAGCGATGTGGATTCCGGTTGATGAACTAAAGCCAGGGATGAAGGTAGGATATCCTATATTGAGAGAAGATGGCTCCATTCTTTTGAACCAAGGAGTAGCTTTAACTCCGGGTTATATTAAGAGGTTGCGAGAATTAGGATTTAACTCCATTTTTGTAGAAGACGAACTCTTCGCTGATATCAAAATAGAAGAACCACTCCGGATTGAAACTAAAAGAAAAGCTCAAAAAGTACTTTTTGAAACGGTTAAGAAATTACAAAGAGGCAGTAAGTTTTCCTATGAAAAGGTAGCCAAGGTTTTAGAAGAGGTAATGGAAGAGATATTGAATTATCCTGGTACGGTTTTTTATCTGGTTCAAATACGTCAGTGCAGTGATTCCATATTTAGTCATTCAGTGAGCGTGGGAGTAATAAGCCTGCTTTTGGGGCATTATCTTTCCTTAGATATGGATTATTTAAAAAAACTGGGTCTTGGGGCTTTACTCCATGATCTGGGAAAAATTCGTTTTCCTCCCCAGCTCCTGGAAGAGCGGGAAAAAATAACGGAGGATGATAAAAAACTCATTTCTTTGCATCCCATCTGGAGTAGAGAAATAATTCAGATGCAACCCGGCTATGATTTCCTGGTTTCTTTGATTGCTCTTCAGCATCATGAGAGAATGGATGGAAGTGGTTATCCTTATGGTTTGATAGGAGAGGATATCCATTTTTTATCTCGAATCTGTGCTTGTGCCGATGTTTATGATGCTCTTACTGTAGACCGTCCTTACAGAAAGAGATTTTCTTATGCTGAGGCCCTGGAATACCTGATGGGTAACTCCCATAGCCTCTTTGATTTGCAGGTAGTTACTACTATGGTCAGACACATCGCTCCTTATCCAGTAGGAGAAGTGGTAAAGTTAACCAGTGGAGAAACAGCGGTAGTAATAAAGTTAAACGAAGGTTTGCCTATCCGTCCTGTAGTACGAGTCATAAAAGATGAAGAGGGTAACACTCTGAGCAAACCTCGAGATATAGATTTAATGAAGGAGTTAGCCATATCCATTCTCTGTAGTGGTGATGAAACAGCGGAGGATTTTTATCCCTCGAGTGATATTTCTCGCTTTAAGGAAATGGACTTTATCGATTAATTTCTAATAAATCACTTCCATCGCAAGGCAAATCGTTCCAGTTAGCTAACCCTTCCCGACACGAAGAAAAAGGAAGGGAGAAAGAATGAATGGTGGCTCTCGCTTCTTCCAGCAATTTTACTCTTCGGTTGTCTTCCAGATAAATACTGTTTCCTATTTTTTTGGTATACCAATCCTTGGTTTTTTGTAAGGAGGGAAAAGTGGTGGTAATCCTTTTCCAGGAATCGGGCCGTGGCTTAAAAGTAGAGACTACCACCTGGTTTACATAGGGAGAGAGAAGAGATAGTATTTCTTTCCATTCTTCAGGTTTATCATTGATTCCGGCAATAAGAGGGTCAATCCTCAATATAGTGGGAATACCGGCCTCGTGGAGTTCAATTAAAGCCTGAGCCCGCTTTTGAGGAGATGGGGCTCCTCCTTCTAAAACAGAAGCAATAGAGGAGTTAAAAGTGGTGACAGTAATACTTACTGCTGCTTTCATGGTTTTCAGGATATCTATATCCCGGGTAACCAATGTGGATTTAGTGAGAATAAGAACGGGGAGACCTTTCTCCCGGCATAGGTTGAGAATCGCTCGGGTGAGTCCTCGCTTTTCTTCCTCCGGAGGATAGGGGTCAGAAGAATTAGAAAGAGAGAGATATCGGGAAGAATCTATTTCTTCCAGGTCTTTTTCTACTTTTTTTAAGATACCAGGTTTTTCTCGCACCTCGAAAGCCCGGGGGATAAAAGAAGTAGTATAACAATAAAGGCAGCGATGGGCACAACCGGTGTAAGGGTTGAGAGTATATTTGGCAGGACAACTGCACCACTTCCCCTGCCAAGGATCGAAAGGTTTAATTATTCGCATTGACCTTCTCCTGTTTCTGTTTTATTATAATATAAACTATCATGGGAGGTGGAATTTTGTCTTTTCGGAAAAGTGACTGGTTAGAAGCTGGAAAAATAGCTCTAGAAACTTTAGAAAATCTGGGAGGAGTTTTCCTTATTTCTAACGATAAGGAGAGCCTCCGTCCTAATGTGATGACCATTGGTTGGTTAGAATTAGGGATAGTATGGAGAAGGCCAATAATTACCGTTTTAGTTCGACCTTCTCGCCATACCTTCTCTCTTTTAGAGGAAAACCCTTTTTTTGTGGTGGGTGTTCCTCCCTCTTCCTGGAAAAAGGAAATTGACTTCTGTGGTAGCACCTCAGGAAGAGAGGTGGATAAATTTTCCCAGTGTGGGTTTAACCCCGTCAATATAAATGATTTTCCTGTTCCAGTTATTGAAGGATGCGAGGTAGCCTTTGGCTGCGAAATAATACAGAAAACCAGGGTAGAAGCCGGAAACTTCATTGCCTCTATTCTCGATGAGTTCTATCCCCAGGACGATTACCATTCTATTTATTTTGGAGAGATAAAAGAAAGCTGGAGCAGAGGTTAAAAAGCTTAATCCTTTATTCCAAAGGCTTTCAAAAACTCCAGGGGGAGGGGGAAAAATATTGTTGTAGCAGTCTCTGCTGAGATATCGCTTAAGGTTTGAAGATAGCGTAACTGTAAGGCAACGGGGTTTCTAGCAATAATCTCAGCTGCTTGAGAGAGTTTTTCTGCTGCCTGGAATTCCCCTTCGGCGCTAATTATTTTCGCTCTTCTTTCTCTTTCGGTCTCTGCCTGTCGAGCCATAGCTCTTTTCAGTTCTTCAGGAAGAACTACTTCTTTGATTTCTACTGCTGATACTTTTATCCCCCAGGGGTCGGTTTTTTCGTCAATTATTTTTTGTAGAGCCTCGTTTATTTTATCCCGGTGAATAAGAAGCTCGTCCAACTCTGATTGTCCCACCACACTGCGCAGAGTAGTTTGGGAAATTAGAGAAGTAGCAGCTATATAGTTTTCTACTTTAGTTATTGCATCCTCAGGGCTTAGCACTCGAAAATAAACTACCGCGTCTACAGTAACAGGAACGTTATCCCGGGTAATAAGAGACTGCTTGGGAACATCCATAGTTACCACTCTCAGGTCTATTTTAATTAGCTGATCGATAAATGGTACGACAAAGAAAAGGCCTGGTCCTTTTGCTCCCACCAGACGCCCCAGACGGAAGATTACTCCTCTCTCATACTCTCTTACTACTCGAATTGCCGAGGCTAGAAAAATAACTGCAATAACTACTATTACCCAAATTACTAAACTCATTTTTATTCCTCCTTTTTAACAATCAAAGTTTGTCCCTCCTTCTGAGAGACAATCACTTTTTCTCCTTTTTTAACCGGACTTTCTGCTCTGGCCCACCATAGTTCTCCCTCTACTGTTATAAAACCCTCGGGATTCAAATCTTCTTTAGCTGTACCTACTTCTCCAATTAAAGATTCTATCCCCGTTACTACCTTTTTCCTCATTGTTCTTAGAGCCATACCTAGGGCAAATACAAAGAAAGCTGCAACACAAAGTACAGTGGTTATGATAACATTTAGTGGCAGCGTTACCCCTCCTTGGATATCAAAAAGCATTAAGGAGCCAAAAAAGAGTGCTACTGCACCTCCTGCAGTTAGTACTCCTATTCCTGGAGTAACTAAAAGATCCAGAATAAAAAGTAAGAGCCCTAAAAAGATGAAGAGAATGCCAGCTAAATTAATGGGAAAAATAGAAAAAGCATAAAAAGCCAAAAGCAACAATATAGTTCCAAAGACTCCAGGGATAATAGCTCCGGGATTAGAAAGCTCGAATATAATTCCCAGAGCGCCAATCACTAAAAAGAGGTAAGCTAGGGTGGGATTGAGGAGAAAGTGAAGGAATTTTTCCTTTTCTTTCATCTTTACTTCTATAATCTGAGGATTTTTAATCCCTAAAAATTCTATAATTTCTTCCGGGCTCTCAGCGATTCCGTCGATCATACCTTTTTCTTGCGCTTCTTTTTCGGTGAGGGAAATGCTTTCTCTAACCATTTTTTCCGCTATTTCTGGATTACGTCCTCGAGTTTCTGCTAAAGTTCTAATGAAAGAAGCTGTGTCATTGACTATTTTTTCACTTACTTCCTGTCCTTCCACAGTTACAGGATGAGCAGCACCAATGGTAGTGTTGGGGCTCATAAAAGCGTGATGAGAAGCCATAACGATAAAACTTCCCGCTGAGGCAGCTCGGCTACCGGGGGGATAGACATAGGTAGTTACAGGAATGGGAGACTGGAGAATAGCTTTAATCATGTTACGCATGGATTCCTCTAACCCTCCCGGGGTGTCTAAGAGGATTAGAATGACTTTAGCTTCTTCTTTTTTTCCCTCTTCTATTAAACGGACGACAAATTGCTCAATAACCGGGTTAATGATTCCTTCTACTTTTCCTAATATAACTTTTTCTTGAGCTTGTACAAGTGGAACCCATAAAAAGCTGATGATAATTAGTAATAGCAGCAGGAAGGAAAATTTAGTTTCTCTTTTCATAGTTTTAATTGTATCATAAAAGTATGGTAAAATATAATCCCTCATTCCGAGGAAGAAAGGATGGAAATTTTTTGAATATACTTCTTGTTGCTCCGGGCACAGATAATTTACAGCGGAAGGTGAGAGTTGTTCCTTTCCCCCAAGCCAGCCTGCCCCTTCTTGCAGCTTTAACTCCTTCTCATCATGAAGTAAAAATCATTGATGAGCGCCTGGAAAATATAGATTTTGATGGAAAATGGGACCTGGTAGGAATTACAGTTATGACTGCTACGGCTTATCGGGCCTATTATATTGCTGATGAGTTTAGAAAGAGAGGAACAAAGGTAGCGTTGGGGGGTATTCACCCTACAGCTTTACCTGATGAGGCTATTCAACATGCCGATAGTGTGGTAATAGGAGAGGCAGAAGGCCTCTGGGAAGAACTTCTGGGAGATTTGGAAGAAGGAAAATTAAAAAAGTTTTACCGTCATGATTGTCCTCCGCCTTTAGCGGGGCTTCCCTGTTCTCGCTTGGATTTACTAGATAAGAGGTATTTACTGAGACATGTCTTCCAAACTACTAGGGGGTGTCCCCATAATTGTGGATTTTGTTCTGTCTCTACTTTTATGGGGCGCAGATATCGTCATCGCCCGGTGGAGGAGGTGATAGAGGAGATCGGTCATTATCCCAATGCTCGCATCATTGGTTTTCTGGATGATAATATCGTGGGTAATCCTCGTTACTCTCGAGAGCTATTTCAAGCTTTAATTCCTTTTCGAAAAAAGTGGATAAGCCAGGGGACTTTGAAGCTGGCAGAAAATGAAGAGTTATTGAAACTGGCAGCCGAAAGTGGCTGTATTGCTCTTTTCGTGGGTTTTGAGTCAATTAACGAAGATAGTCTAAAAAAGATGCATAAAAACTTCAATAAAGTAAGCAAATATAAAAGGTTGATAGATAAATTTCATGAATACGGCATTATGATAATTGGCTCCTTTGTTTTTGGTTTTGACGAAGACGACTCTTCTATTTTTCAACGAACCCTCAGTTTTTTGGAAGGTGTCAATTTAGATTTTGCCCAGTTTTCTATTCTTACTCCACTTCCAGGAACGGAGGTTTTTAAACAGCTTGCAGAAGAAAAACGGATTTTTTCTTATGATTGGAGAGAATATGATTTTGCTCATGTAGTTTACCACCCTCTACTCATGACCCCTCAAGAACTCCAGGATGGTTACAATTATATTTTCCGCCAATTTTACTCCTTATCCCGAGTGGTAAAAAGAACTATAAGAAATTGGAGATATGCTCATTATTTTTTGCCGGCCAGTATTTATTACCATTGGGTGTCTCGCCACCCTAAATCACTTCCTGAAGAAGCAGCTTCTGCTCCGCTTTCTCTAAAAGACAAAAAACAATCTCCCGTAGTTTAGGTAAGTAAATGAATTTAAAAAGGCGGTGATTTTATGTCTTTACCGGCAAGTGAACTAGAAATCAGATTGCAAAAAGTAAGGGAACTTCTTACCCTGAAAAATCTTTCTTGCGGGCTAATTTATTATGATGAGTTAAACATTGCCAACGGTTGGTACCTTTCAGGGTGGTGTCCCCAGTTTGAAAGCGGAGCCGTTCTGGTTCCCGTGCAAGGCGAGCCGATGATATTAGGAGGACCAGAATCTGAACCTTTTGCTCAAATTGATTCAGCTATCAAAAAGACCAAGAATATTCCAGTTTTTATGGTACCAGAGGAGGAATATCCTAATGCTTACATCTCTTCTTTTGCTGAAGTTTTTGAAGAAATAGAAATGAATAAGAATGATCGGCGAATTGGAATAGTTGGTCTGGAGAAGATACCGTTGGGGGTATACCGGCGATTGCTAGCGGAGTTAGAGGGGGTAGAATTAGTAGACCTTACTCCAGAGTATGAAAATTTTCGAAAATTAAAATCCCCCTGGGAAATAGAACAAATTAAACAAGCTTTTGCCATTGCTGATGAATCCATAAAGATAATGGAAGAATTGGTGAGAGAAGGTGTTTTTGAAACCGAAATAGCAGGAGCTGGAGAAGGAAGAGCTCGTTCTTTGGGGGCTAACTGGTTTGCTTTTAAAACCATTGTAGCCAGTGGAATTAGAAGTAATGGGGTAGTACCTACTGCTTCGAGCGAAAAGTCTCTTCAGAATGGCGAGACATTGATGGTAGGAATTAGTCCTCGATTTAACGGATATGCGGGAGTAGCAGGTTATACTTATGTAGTGGGTAACAAAATAAACGAAGCTCAAAGGACCTGTTTTAATGATATGGTGGAGGCTTATCGTATCACAAAATCAAATTTAGTGCCAGGAGCAAAAGGACGAGACATCGATTCCAAGACCAGGGAATTTCTGGTGAAAAAAGGATATGCTAAATATCTGGTGTGCCCATTTGTCCATACCATCGGTCTTATGGAAGCAGAAGCCCCTTTTTTTGGCCCAAACAGCAATGATACACTACAACCAGGGATGACAGTTTGCATTGATGTAAGTGTGTTTTCTGTACCAGAAGTGAATGGGATTCGCTTAGAGAGTGGGTATTTAATCACTGAAAACGGAGCGGTACCTCTTTCTCCTTTTATGGAGCAAAAAATTCTTAATTCTCGAATATAGTTTAGATTTTTCTCTTCAGAGAATTTTGTTAGCTTATCTATTAATTAATTCTTTTGTGGTAATAGCTCAAAAAACTCGTGGTGTAGGCAGGCCGGCTTTATATGGCCTTATAAATACACCTATTTTCTTCTTTTCTGAAGCTATCATTTTCTCTTAGGATAATTGGAAGGGAAACTAGCTAAGTACTTTGTAGACCTTCCTAATTATGGGATTGATAAGATGCACCTGAGTTATAGTGGGGAATAAACAGAGAAACGAGCGCTGCTATTCCGGTTAAAATTGCTCCCCAGAGGTAAGCATTTTTTAGTCCCTGCATAAAAATTGAAGCCTCTTTGTCTAACAGCTTTTCTAACCCTTGAAGGATGGAGGAGGGAACTGAAGCACTGATAATTCCACCTCCTGTGGCAGTTCCCAGAACCATTCCTACGTTACGCACTGTGGCCAGAATACTTGAGGCTACACCTAGATGTTCTCGGGGTACGCTTCCCATGGCAATGTTCATATTGGGGGACTGAAAAATTCCAGTGCCTAAGCCAAAGAGAGCTAACCTCCAGGCGATGTCTGCTGTACCAACATAGATGGGTAACTGGCTTAAAGAAAACAAGCTTAGAGTGCAGAAAGTAGCACCCAGGAAAGCAAGAAAGCGAGGGTTAATACGGTCAGAAAGTGAACCAGCAAAAGGGGCTACCACTAAAGTAGTGAGGGGGAAAATAGTTAGGAGAAGCCCTACTTCACTTTGCTCATATTGTAACACTCGATTAAGATAAGAGGGAGTGAGGGTTACTAAGATATACTGAGACATGAAATTTAATAGAGCACATAGATTGGCTAAGGAAAAAGACAGGTTATGGAATAATTGTAAATTTATCAGAGGCGAATCAGCCCTTTTTTCTATTATCAAAAAACTGAAGAATGCCACAAGCGCAACTACATCGGTAAAAAGAGTAGTAGAATTTATTCCTTGAGCTGGAAAGCGATTTAAAAAAAAGAGAAAGGAAAAAAGAAACAGGCAATTGGTTATTGCTCCTCCCACATCTATTTTTCCTGGTTTCCCTTTTAATTCTGGAATAACTTTATTTCCCCACCACAGGCCAATAATGCCGATAGGTACGTTTATCAGGAAAATATAAGGCCAACCGGCAAGGTGAGTGATGAAGCCGCCTAAGGATGGCCCAATGGCTAATCCAGTGGATACACTGATAGCGTTAATTCCCAGAGCTCGACCTCGCTCCTGGGGAGGAAAAGAGGAAACAATTATAGCATAAGGTACAGACATCATCATTCCAGCTGTAGTTCCCTGAATAGCGCGAAAAAGAATTAACCAGGAAATAGAGGGTAAAAAATAGGAGAGGCTGCATAGGAGAGAAGTAATAGTAAAACCAGAAAGACCAATTAAATATATTTTTTTATATCCTAAAATATCGCCCAAGCGACCATAGAACAGGAGTAAACTGCTAACAGTCAAGAGGTAGACCATAACCACCCATTGAGCTTCAGTGAGGGCAACACCAAAATGATTTCCTATAATGTGGTAGTTAACGTTAATCACACTGGCATCGATAGGTCCCATGATGCCACCTAACATTACTGCCGTTAAGATTCGATAACGGTTAGCATGATGCGATTTGGTAAGCTCTTCTTCCATCTATTTTTTTGGGCTTCGGTATCAGCCAGGTAGGATAATTTACATTCTACTATATCCTAAAATATTTCCATTTTCCAGACTTAAACCGGGAATAAATTACCATAGCTCTTACTATCTGATCCAAAGCTATAGCTAACCACGCACCTGTAAGCCCCCAACCAAATGTCATTACGAAAAGGTATGCCATTGCCACTCTCATTCCCCAGATGCCTATGATAGTGGAATAGAGAGGGAAACGGGTATCACCTGCTCCTCTTAGGGCGCCAGCCAGTATAAATTGAGTTGACTGGGCAGGTTGAATAAGGGCTATAATTCTCAAGCATATACGACTTTGTTCAATGATAGCGCTATCATTAGTATAAAGCATTGTTATATATTTTCCAAAGAAAAATATTGTAAATGCGCTTATACCAGAGACTATCATTCCCAATAATCTTGTTTGACGAGCACTTTCTTCTGCGATATCTGGCTTATCAGCTCCTAAAAGCTGTCCTACAAGAGTGGTAGCTGCCATAGAGAAAGCTTGTCCGGGCATAAATGATAAAGATTGGATATTCATAGCTATCTGATGAGTGGCAAAGGCTATGGTTCCCAATTCTGCTACTATTCTTACAAATGTTAGCTGCCCTGCTCTTAATACGAATTGTTCCAGGGCAGAAGGTATGCCTATATTAAATATTCTTTTCAAAGTGCTAAAATTCGGGCGATAGCTCTCTTTTAAGGAAAGCTTAAGCACTGTTTTTTCTCTATAGAGTACATAAAACAGGATGGCTGAAGCGACAAATCTTGCGATGGAGGTAGCTATGCCTGCACCTGCAACTCCCAGGGCCGGGGCTCCAAGTTTACCAAATATTAAGATATAGTTTCCTAATATATTCGATAAATTGGCAACAATATCAGCTATAAGGGGAGTTTTCATGTCACCAGAACCTCTAAGTATAGCTCCCAGCGCCATTGCTAAGACATTAAAGGGTGTTCCTAATGCTATCATTCTCATATATGCGACACCTAAAACCAACACCTCAGGATCCGCTCCCATAGCTCTTTCTATTTGAGGAGCAAATATATATAAAAGAGGTAGCAACACTATGCCGAAAAATATACTCACCACAATACTCTGCCTTGCCACATCTTTTGCGCTATCTATATCTTTTGCTCCTATAAAACGGGCCACTAATGCAGTAGTCCCAACCGTAAGAGCCATAAAGACAGAGATAATAAGAAGAACGGGCTGGTTTACCATTCCTATAGCTGAGATGGCGGCGGGTCCTAGTCTTCCAACCATAATCATATCTACCATACCTACAAAACTGATAAGAAACATGTTTAGCAGAGCAGGTAGAGACAGAGAAAAAGCCTTGGAGCGGATATGTTTTTTGTCCAAGATTTCTGGCAGGATAGTATTAAAATCTTCTCCTTCTAAAAAATCCTCTTCATTTTCTACTACTTTTTCTTCCAACTTCATCTTCCTTTAAGATATATTATATTGATTCTTATTTATATAAAGAGAATGCAGTCAATTTGTCAAGGCCAAATTGAACTTTCTTTGGAACACGGAAGGAAGATGGTATCCCCCGGTAGGCATTAAAGTTCTCAGAGAAAGAGAAAAAAATGAGAGCTTGATTTAAATTGTTTCAATAATGGAATATATCAAAGTTATAAAGAGGGTTGTAATACCAAGATTAAGGTGCTAAAGAGAAATGTTGGGGGTTGAGGGAATGCAAAGGTTAGAGGTTTACTGGAGAAAGATTTCACCGGGATTCATGCCAAGGACAGATGTTTCCACACATGTTGGCATAGAGTCTCTAAAAACTATAGAAACTACCGGGAAAGATGTTTCTCTTCAGTGTTGTTGTGGTTTTTGTAGTGAACCGTTAGAAATGTGGAGAAAGGGATAGTAGCGAGAGCTTTATTTAGAAAACGCAATCGTCCATTACGAAATTGTCTTGCAGGATAATGATTTACCAGGGAGTAACATCTCCGGGTAGCTGGGGTTTAACGAGAAGAGTTTTTTCTCGTCGGTAAGTTACTTTTCCTATCTGAGAGGGAAGAGTGCGAACATATTTTACCTGAGTTACAATGACTTCTGCTCTGGATTCTCCTCGAACAGAAGAGAAATAAGCGGCTACCCGGGCTGCTTTTTGTATCTCTTCCTCCTCATTTTCCTTGTTTTTTATTTTTAAAATCACGTGGGAACCAGGCAAGTCTCTTACATGAAGCCAGTAGTCCTGGGGAGAAGCAATTTTGGTGACCAAAAAATGGTTGCTCTTTGCATTTTTCCCCACCCATATTTCATTGCCTTGTGAAGTTTTAAATCTTAAAGCTTTTTCTGGAGAAGAAAGAAAAGCTTTGTTTCCCTCTTTTTCAGGCAGAAGTTCTTCTTCAAAAATTTTCTCTACTTTTTTTTCCTTTTTTTCTAATTCTTTTAGTCTTTCTCTTAGCTTGAGGTTTTTTTCTCGGCCTTTACGATAAAGTCGAAAATAATTTTGCATATTCTGGTTTATGGAAAGTCGAGGATTAAGAGGAATAAAAATATCTTGAGGAGGAGAAGAAAAGACGTTTTTAACCGTTATTCCTTCTTCGGTTTTGCTTATTACTTCCAAGCCAGGAAGAATTTTCAGGAGCTCCCCTTTTATCTTTAACTCTTCTAATTCTTCCTCGTTTTTTATCAAACTTTCAATCTTTTCTCTTTCCTTTTCTAAGAAATCCAGTTCTTCTTTCAATCTTTTCTCTTTTATTTTTTGCTGAATAAACTCTTCTTGCCTTTCCCACCAGGAAAAATGGAAACACTCCACTGCCTGATTGAAGGAAGGAAACTCTTGATAAGAAAGAGAGGAATAAGGGGTAACCGAGTCCCAGAATATTCCCTGAGGTTCTCCGGAAGAAGAAAAAAACACTCTTATTTGATAATTACTCTCTCGAAGGGGAGAAATAGTTTCTTTCATTGCCTCCCGGGGACTCTTGCCTCCTCCCACCTTTTCCGCTATTATTTGGCTTAAGAAAGGGCCAATGCCATCTATTTGTTGAACAAGCTCACGTTGTAAATCCTCAGGAGAACTGGAGAAAAGCAAATCTTTTTCTTTTTCCTGAAGGAAAAAGAAGGGGTCAATTTTATTTTTCTGGGGAGGCAGAGAATATTTCTCCCCGGGAAGAAGAGTCCGGAAACGGTTCTGGTCTTTACCAACCCGACGGTACACTCCCAGGATGTGCGGGGGTTTACTCTGATCAGTCAGAATAGCATTAGTGTTTCTTCCCGTTAGTTCTACGAACAAATAAAGATTTCCCTCTTCAAAGAGTTGGGGATTTTTAATTTCTATTTTTAATACCCTGTCCCAACCTACTTGGGTAAGAGAAATGATTTTTCCCCCTACCAAATATTTATTCAAAAGCTGCTGCCAGTTATTAGGTTTTTCTTTCTGTACTTCTTTCCCGGAAGTGGTAAAAATAAAATTCTCCTGGGGATGGAGAGAAATGACCAGGGACTTCTCTCTATCCCCAGGAGAATAAATCTCCAGCCAGGTTTCTCTTCTGGGAGTAGTAAAAACTCTCTGAATTCGTGCTCCTTTAGCTTCCTTTTCTATTTCTTCTGTTAAAAAGTGTAATGCCAGACCTTCCAAAATCTTCATCAGTTCCACCAAAAAAGTGAATTATAGTTTACTTATAGTTTGTCTTCTCTATTCAGGATTCCGGGTGCTCCTCTCCACTTGAAAATGAGAGAACCGAGAGGTGGAAGAGTAAGATTTAAAGAAAAAGATCGGCCGTGCGCAGGAATACTTTCCGTCCACACTCCTCCCCAGTTTCCCAGATTGCTACCTCCATAAATTTCCGAGTCGGTATTCAGGATTTCTTGATAGAATCCCTCCCGGGGTACTCCTATGCGATAATTAAAACGAGGAACAGGAGTAAAATTAGAAACAAAAACTAAAAAATCCCCCGGATTTTTACTTTTGCGCATGAAAGAGATTACAGAGTTGTCGGCATCATTGCAATCAATCCATTCAAATCCCTGCCAGGAATAGTCCAATTCAAAGAGAGATTTTTCAGTTGTATAGAGATGGTTTAGGTCTTTTATTAATCTTTGAAGTTGACGATGAGTTTCGTAGCCCAGTAAAAACCAATCCAGCTCTTCATCATGATTCCATTCTCTCCATTGTCCGAACTCTGTACCCATGAAAAGGAGCTTCTTTCCCGGGTAACCAAACATGGTAGCAAAACTCAGGCGCACGTTGGCAAACTTCTGCCACCAATCTCCTGGCATTTTATCGATTAGATTTCTCTTTCCATGCACTACTTCGTCATGAGAAATGGGTAAAATAAAATTCTCAGAAAAAGCATAGAGTAAGGGGAAGGTAAGATTTTGATGATGGTGTTTTCGATAAACAGGGTCTTTACTAATATAAGTGAGGAAATCGTTCATCCATCCCATATTCCATTTGAAAAGAAATCCTAATCCCCCGAGATATGGGGGTAGTGTTACTCCAGGCCAGGCAGTAGATTCTTCAGCGATGGTGGCGATTCCAGGAAAATAGTGATAGATATTTTCATGCAAATAATGGAGGAAACTAATAGCTTCTAAGTTCTCCTTTCCTCCGTAAGGATTAGGTATCCAATCTCCTTCATTTCTACCATAATCGAGATAAAGCATAGAGGCTACTGCATCAACTCGCAATGCATCAATATGATATTCTTTGAACCAGTAAAAAGCGTTGGAGATTAAAAAAGTTCTTACTTCGTTTCTTCCATAGTTGAAAATATAACTTCCCCAATGGGGGTGTTCTCCCCGTCGGGGGTCTAAATGTTCGTACAGTGCGGTACCATCAAATCTTCCTAAGCCATGGGCGTCTTTAGGAAAATGGGCAATGACCCAGTCTAATATTACTCCTATTCCTTCCTGGTGACAATAATCTACAAAATATTGAAAATCTTCTGGAGTGCCAAAGCGACTGGTGGGAGCAAAATATCCGGTTACCTGATAACCCCAGGAGGCGTCAAAAGGGTGTTCGGCGATGGGAAGAAGCTCTATATGAGTGAATCCCATCTCTTTTACATAGGCTACCAGTTGGTGAGCTAGATCTCTATAGTTTAAAAAAGAATTATCTTTCCCTCTTTTCCAGGAGCCTAAATGAACTTCATAAATACTCCAGGGAGAGGAAAGAAGGTTTTGAGATTTTCTTTTTTCCATCCACTCTTCATCTTCCCAGGGAAAAGGAGAAAGATTGTACACTATAGAAGCAGTAGCGGGGCGTAATTCAGAGAAGAAAGCATAGGGGTCAGCTTTAAGAAGAAGATTGCCTTCCTGGGTTTTGATTTCAAACTTATATTTTGCTCCTTCTTCTGCTTGAGGGACGAATATCTCCCATATTCCTGAGCTTCCCAATACTCTCATTTGATGAATACGTCCATCCCACCTGTTGAAATCTCCCACTACGCTTACCCGGCGGGCATTAGGAGCCCAAACGCTAAAATAGACTCCTTTTATGCCTCCTACCTCTATCAGGTGAGCACCTAACCGTTCATAGGCAAAGTGATAAGTGCCCTCGTTAAAAAGATGGAGGTCGAATTCAGAAAAAAAAGGAAGGAAAGAGTAGGGATCAGCGGTAACTCTTATTCCTTCTTCTTCCTCTATTTCTAAAAAGTAGGCAAAAAAATCTTTCCCAGGAAGAGTCAGCTCAAAAAACCCTCTTTCTTCTACTTTATTCATAAGCCAGCTATTCTGGCTGTTATATCGGTCTATTACTTTTATTTTTTTAGCTGCGGGAATAAAAACTCTTACACAAACTCCCTTTTCTTCTTCTAAAGGATGCATTCCCAGTATAGAAAAAGGGTCATGACAATCGGCATTGATTATAGACTCCATTTTTTCTTTACTTATAGTAACGGGTGAATTACTCATACTTTTACCTCCTTTTGGGAAACGGTACGCCAGTATTCGTGATTTATTTCTTTCAGTATTTCCGGGTGAACCTGATAGGGGGTGATTATTTTTTTAGGAGGAAGAGAAAGAGAAAGCTGAGGAAAAGGGTAATTTCTTAGTTTTTCATTGTAGGCAAAAACCATCAATTTTTCCAGGTTGACCGTGTCTGCAACGTTATAGGCTAAAAGTGTTTCCAGTGCCTCAGGACACCCCTCCCGGTATTTTTGCCATAGTAACACTGCCGTATAACCATTTACTCCTCGCAAGTCTCCTCTATCGATACCTATGGCTTTTTCACAAGCTTTTAGTCCTCCTCGAAAGCCCAGGCTTCGTAAAATAAAGCGGAGATCTAAATGTACGTGGGGAAATTTTATCCCTAAATGCTGCTCCAGAAATGGAATATCAAAACATTTGCCATTGAAAGTTACAATGACTTTGTATTTCATAATCTCTTCCTTGAATTCCGGTAGATTGATTCCCTGAATAAAAGTTTTTATTCTTTTTCCATCAAAAATAGTTATGGCAGTGACATAGTCCTGAGGAGGGTTTAATCCAGTGGTTTCAATATCTAAAAATACGGTATCATTTTGAAAGTGAGGGAACAACCTCCAGTGGTCATGAGTATCTAAATGTTCCTTAAAAAAGCGAGCTTCTCCTCCTTCCAATTTTTGAAGGGAGCGATAAAGGAAAGAGCGCGCTGAACGGGAAAACTTAGAAGGGACAATCTTTTCCAGAGCGGGATAACCTAAGGCTTCTTCCCAGGTAGTGATGCCCTCTTCCCAGATTCTCCTTTCTATTTTTTCCCCGACACCGGGAATGTGACAAAAAGTTTGTAAAAGCATCTTTTATTCCCTCAATTCTTTTTAGTAAAATGGAAAGATTTCTGTGGTTTTATTTCTTTAACGGGCATTTCAAAAATTATGTCTTCCTGTAATTCCTGAAAACGAGGATGTCGAAAAGCGCATAGTATTCCTCTTTTACCCAAGAGGTGATGGATTTCAGGATGCAAAAATTCTAAATCCTTTTCTTCCAGTACAGTAGTGGAAGATATTCCTCCTCCGCTCCATCCTGGCCAAAAATCAATTAAGCTTTCCAGTATTTCTCCCCGATCGGAGAGAATGAAAAGCTCTACTTCTCCACTGTTCTCAAAAAGACCGGAAATCTTTACCGGATAGTAGAAATTTCGGGAGAGAAAAATATAACCCACAGGTTCAACCCTCTCCCTGTTTTCTTGAAAATCCACAATATCCAGGACAAAATAATTTATTCCTCTTTTTAAGTAATCATCGACTAGGTTTTGTAATTTTTCCTCCTGAAAGCGAGAGGGAAGGTTATTCTGAAGCAAGAAACTTCTGACCCATTCCAAAAATTCTTCGCTATCATTTACTTTTACCACTGTAATTTTATGAGCTCCTTGAGTAACCTGATATTCCACTTTTATTGCTTCTTTTTTTTCTCCCCCCTTATAAAATGTTAGATATTGCAAATTATGTTTTTCACAGATATGAGAAAGTCTCTTCCATATCTCGTTGTCTACTTCTATTATTTCAGGGAGGGAGGGAAAAGGAATAAGGCGTAAAACAGGAGTATTTTGAGAAGCAATGAGGTCGGTAGAGAGAATAATAATTTCTTCAAAACCGTCGTGAGCAATAATGGCTTTTTGGGCTACCTCTTCAACCTTCACTTCCCCTGCTGGAACTATGGCTCCCATGTCGGCATAAAGAGGAGTGGTTAAAATTGCAAGAAAGGAGATGAGTATTGTTGTCAGGGCTTCTTTCATTGTTTGCTCCTTTCTGTTCCGTTACCTATTATATTGTAAGATAATTTAACATATTTTCCAATAGCTAACTATATTACAGCAATATTATGTACTAAACGTTGTCATAAGGTTCTTTTCAAAAATCTTGTGTGACAGGTTAGTTATTCGAAAGCTTTTCTAAAGTGGATAGAAAGATCGGAAAATACTGCTTCCCGCAGAGAAGGCGCTCGGAGTTAGATTATTTTCCTGGTTAATTTAGCATTTCTTTGTATTACTCATCCGGTTTACCACCAGTTTCCGGCAGTCTTTTATATTCCCAACCCGGGTTCTTTCACAATCTTTAGGGGGCCAGATACACCAACTACCCATCTCGTTTTTCTTTGTTGTTTCCTGAGTAAACTGCTCGGCTATTTTCTGTTTCCCACCAGGGAGAGGCTTTTTTGCTCCACTTGCAATCGTTGCCTGTAATCCCTGTTAGTTTCAGACTCTTTGTAAGTGAATTGATTATTTTAAGCTGGTGAAGGCAGCAATATTCTTTTCACAAATTTTTATCAGTGTTTCGAGCTGGCTTAGAACTTTTATTTTTGCCCTTCTCGCTCGTATTTATCCCAGAAACTTTTCTTTCGAGCATGAGTCTCGGCTATTTTTTTAAAGTACAGCTCATGAGGAAGAACCCCCTGCCAGTCAGAGACTTGAGGGGCTAACTTCTCCAGTTTTTTCAAATACCGCACCCCGTATTTATAATATTTGGATTGGGCTCGACGCAGAATAGACTCTAAAAGTTCTCGATAGATAATAGTGGAGACAAGGAATCGATTTTCTTTTTCAAACCGCTGGGCCAAAGTTAGCATTAGACCGTATTGGTCGCCATTTAAAGTGTCCTCATTTTCTAGTACATATTTTTGAGCCAGGTCAACTTGATTAGTATCAAGCAGGAAAGAAATATCATAATAGAAAGAAGAAGGGTTAGCCATAATTTCCTGGCTGGTTTCAGCTATCACTTTTTCTCGTTGGTCCTCACCGATAATAGATAAAAGTTCTTCTAGATTATCGACGTCTTTGTGCTGGCGAAAAATTCTCTGGGCTACTTCTGCTAATTTTTCCTGGTTATTGGTTTTTCGATAAATATCTAACAATAATTTATCTCGCTTATAGTCTTCTAAGGCCATTTCTGGTGGAACTTTCTTTATCCAGTCGAGCGCTTTTTCTGGCTCTTGCGCTTCTAAATAAACTTCAGCAATATCTAAACAAGTTTTAGAAGAAAGATCAGGCCAGGTAGCTAATGCAGCTCTTTCAAAAAGAGGAGCGTCATGTAGCTGACGAGCTAAAGATTCTACTGCAAAGAGAGAATGTCGAGCATCGTATTGGTTATCTTTAACAGTCTTATCAATATTTTCGGCATTTTCCCAGAACCGTTGAGCTAGAGAGCACAAGGTTTCCTCGGGTAAAAATTGGAAAGCATGGTCTACCAATTCTTCCCGGACCCCGTATTCATCTTCCTCATAGAGCTTAAAAACTAAGTCGGACAAATATGATTTATCTTCTATATCTCGAGCATAATGAGTAAAAAGTTCAGTGGCATCGTAGCGAAATACCTCTCCCACATTTCCGTAGGAATCATCACAGGAATTTAAAACTTGGTTATCACTTTCAAAGAAAGCTACTACTAATTCCAACCCGATTTTGGGGTCTTCGATATTTCTTTGAATATCAGCTAAAAGATCACTTAAATCTGAAGCATAACTCTGAGCTTCTCTGGCTCCTAAAAACCTTTTTCTTTGCCTTAACCCTCTTATTCTGGCTTTAAGATGCCGGAGATTTTCTCGGGGAGGAGATAATAGTTGTTCAACGAGCTGAGCAGCTTGATCGCTGCGGGTGGACAAATCCAGAAGGGCATCAGCTAACTTCTCTGCGCCCAATTTAATCAGTTGTTCTCTAGGGTTATTAGGTATCATTAAACGTGACCTCGCTTGGGTAACTTAAATTAATTTTTATTTTATCACTTTTTATCTTTGGATGCTTTTGTTGTGTTATATTTATTCTGAGATTATTGAATAATAGGAGGTAATAAATGAAGAACAAGCTGATAGTAGCAGGAGTAATTTTTACCTGTTTGGTTCTTCTGGTAGGTTGTGGTGATGAAAAATGGAACCCTTTAGATGTGGAGATAGTTGACCATGAGACGGGATGCCTCGCTTTAGAAGAAGAGTCTATCACCACTCTCTGGGAGGGAGAAGATATCGTAGCTACCACTATTTTCTCCACGTCTGTTCCTTGCTATCAAATACGGTCCATTTCTGCTCGAGAGAAGGAGGATAAAATCGAAGTAAAGATAAAACTGGAGCGAGAAGCAGGGGCGTGTATAGAATGTATAGGCTTTCAGAAAATAACTTTTCGAATAAAAAATCCTCGCCTTTATCCGGAAATTAACTTGGAATTGCAAGTAGAAGTTGATGGCCAGGTATTGATTCAAACCATTATAGAACAGCCTGCGACGTAAACAAAAAAGCAAAATATATAACAAAAGAATTCGAACAATTACGCTGGAGAAAAAGCACTCCAGCGCTCCTTCGGCGTAAGGTAGTGGTTTTTCGGTTAGATAAAATATCTTCTTGTTTAGAAAGGAAGAAAAATGGAAAAGTTAAACCAACTTTTGCTTAATCGGGTGGCTATTATTACCGGAGGCACTCGAGGAATTGGTCTGGGTATTGCCAGGGTTTTGGGTCAAGCAGGAGCGAAAGTTGTATTGGTTTATCGGTCAGATAATCAGAGAGCTAATGAGGCTATAGAAGAGCTTAAGAAAGAGGGCTGCGAGGCTATATCTATTCAAGGAGATGTAGGCATAAAGAAAGAAGCCGAAAGAGTGGTTAGCTTAGTAGCTGAGAAGTGGGGAAAGGTAGATATTTTGGTCAATAACTGTGGAATTTTAGATTTTACTTTTTTAGAAAATTTAACTGAAGAGCAATTTGACCAGGTATTGAGAGCCAATTTAAAAAGCGCTCTTTTTTGTACCCAGGCAGTATTGCCCTTTATGAAACAGGAAAAGTTTGGAAGAATCATAAACGCTAGTTCTATATCTGGCCACTTTGCTGATGTAGGACAGATTGCTTACGGTGTGAGTAAAGCTGGAGTAGAGATGTTTACTAAAATTGCCTCAGCTGAGTTAGCGCCTTATGGTATTACAGTCAATGCTTATGCTCCGGGGATTATCGAAACAGATATGACTCGGTCTATGATTGAAGAGAGAGGACATCTTCAGAAAGAGCAAATTCCTCTGAATAGATTTGGAACTCCGGATGAGGTAGGAGCTTTAGTGCTTTTCCTTTCGCTGGAGGAAGCTGGATATATAACTGGGGAGATAATTGGAGTAGATGGAGGAATGCTCAAAGTGCAAAATGCCTGGAGAGCTCGCTACGAGGGAAAAGAGTGAGAATAAAAAATTGAAGGTAGTATGTTCAATATATTCGCAAAATAACTTGAGGAGTGGATAACATTGAAAAAACAGTTTTTAATAGTCCCTTTCTTTCTTGCTCTCATAGTTATTGGCTTGGGTCTTTCAGGGATGGGTGCGGTAATCCCCGAAATGGCTCAACAGTTTTCCGTTTCTTATTCTGTAGTGGGAAGAGTTTTCTTGTTCCATGGCTTGGGCTATTTCGTCTCTATTCTTCTTGCTGGGATTTTAGGAGATATTATTAACCAAGTTTCTATCCTGAGGTTAGGAATTTTCCTATCTTTAGCTGGTTTTGGAGGGATTTCTTTCCTTCCTTCTTTTCCTTTAGTTATGGCTTCTTTTTTGCTTATGGGAGTGGGGTTGGGATTTATTGATGCTATGATTAGCCCCGTAGCTAATAGTGTTTTTACTGAAAAACCTGCCACTACCCTAAATATCATTCACGCTTTTTTTGGATTAGGGTCTTTAGCTGCTCCCCGTCTTTACTCTTTTTTAGTAGTAGAGGGTTATGGATGGCGGAATCTTTACCAAATATGTACTCTTTTTACTCTGATAACTTTGGTTATTTTTCTTTTTCCTTTTATTCCTCGAAAAAATCAGCCTTCTCAATTTAAGGAATTGTTAGGAGTGTTTAAGCAGCCGGCGTTATGGATTATGGGTTTCACTACTCTCTTTTACGCGGGAGGAGTGAGTACCTTAAATGGCTGGTTAGTGTCTTATTTAGAAGGAGAAGGGATAGTAAGAGGAGAAGGAGCCATTTTTCTCTCTTATTTCTGGTTGGGTATAATGTTAGGGAGGCTTATCCTTTCTCCAGTTTCGGATAAAGTTGGTCATCTCAATACTATTCGCCTTAATGCTTTAGGGGGAATAGTGTTTGTTTCCTTGTTTTTGCTTTTACCTTTTCATTCTACTTCTGCTGTGCTTTTGCTTTTTGGCACTGGTTTTATGCTCTCTACTTTGATACCTACCACCGTTTCTTATGCCCTGGCGACTTTTCCAGAAGTAACTTCTACTGCTTCCAGTTGGGTTCTATTTAACAATAGTTTAGGTAGTTTCCTATTCCCCTGGTTGGGAGGAGTAATAGGGACAGCTTTTAGTCTGCGCCTGACTATGATTTTTGTTCCCCTATTTCTCATTTTGATGTTTTTATTTCAGCAATGGTTAGCTACAATAGGTAGAAGAAGTGCTATGGTTTTTGATAGCTATCAAAAATTATAGCATCCAGCAAAACTGGTTAAAATGTTAAAAACTTTAAAAAGTAAATTATATTGGAAGTCAAAAACTCAAGGTTGCTATGCTGGGACGATTTTCCCCAGCGTTATAAGTTTGTAGTTTTTCAATCTGTTGTGCTTTTTAGTCTTACGCCGTAGGCTGTTTGTTTTTTTCTTTTGGGGGTTATGAGGGGGTTTACCCCCTCATAGTCATTGTAATGGATTTTGTGGTTAACTATAATGGAAATGAGGTAATGAGATATGAACGATATTCAATACTGGGAAGAAAAACTAGATAGTTTTGATTATGAAGAGCGTTGGAATGCTTTTTTGAAATTAGTGGAAAAAGCTAAAAAAGGGGAGATAATCCTTCCCCCTCCTTCTCCTCGAGTTAATCTTCATTTTCACACCTTCTTTTCTTTTAATGCTTATGGTTATTCACCTTTACACGTCATTTGGAAAGCCAAAGAGCTGGGTTTGAGCATGGCGGGAAGCGTGGATTTTGATGTTCTTGATGCAGTGCCTGAATTTCAGCGAGGAGGGCTGGAAGTAGGTTTGCCCTTTTCCTCAGGTATTGAAACTCGAGTTCATCTTCCGGAGTTTCCCGATAAGGAGTTTAGTTCTCCCCATGAACCGGGGGTGGCTTATTATATGGGTAATGGTTTTACCCGCCTTCCTGATAAAGGTAGTGAAATAGAGCAAATTCTTTTGAGTTTGAAAAAAATTGCCCAGACCAGAAATCAGAAAGTAATAGAAAAAGTCAATGCTTACTTAGGTAAAGTGCAAATTGACTACCAAGAGGATTTGTTACCTCTTACCCCCTCCGGCAACCCCACCGAGAGACATATAGTTCTTGCTTATGCTCTAAAAAGTGAAGCTTTGATCCCCGATGAAGAGGAAAGAGCAAAGTTCTGGGGAGAAAAATTGGCTATGGAAAAAGAAGAAGTTAAGAAACTCTTCCGGGATAAAGCTACTTTTTATGACTTTATCCGCAGTAAGCTCATCAAATTTGGAGGGGTGGGTTATGTAAAGCCTGATGCCGGGGATTTTCCGTCGCGATCGGAAGTTAATAAAATGATTTGGGGGTTAGGAGCTATACCTTCTTTTTCTTGGTTAGATGGGACTAATAGTGGAGAAAGAGACCCGGAAATGCTCTTGGAATTTTGTTTGGCTAATGGCGTAGAGACTATCTTTCTCATTCCCGACCGAGCCTGGAATATCCCTTGCGAGGAAGAAAGAAAGATAAAATTAGCTAAGCTCTATGAAATAGTAGAAGAAACAAAAAAAAGAGATATGCCTGTTTTTGTGGGAACAGAGCTTAACCGTTATGGGCAAAAATTGGTTGATGACTTTGACTCTCCCTATCTTGAACCTCTTGCCCCTTACTTTTTAGAGAGTGCCTGGGTTCTGTGGGGACACGTAGTTATGGAGATGAGCTCTCGGAGAGGTTATACAAGCGATTGGGCTAAAGAAAATTTCTCCAACCGGCGGAAGAGAAATAAATTTTTTGCCTCTTTAGGGAAAAACACTCCTGCTGAAGAAAAGGCAATTAAACAAGTGGGAGAGGAATCTACTTCTCGCTTGCTTCAGCAATTTGGAGAGTAGTTATGGTTGTGGTAGTCACTCCTAACCCTTGCGTGGATAAAACTTTGTTTATTAAAGAGAACCACTGGGGAGAAAAAATCCCGGTTCAAGAGATGCAAGAAGTGGCGGGAGGAAAAGGTTCTAATGTATCTCGAGTTCTTAAAACCTGGGGTGAGGAGGCAAAACATCTTTTATTTTTAGGAGGTTATACCGGGAATAGAGTTAAAGAATTATTAGAAGAAGAAAAAATCGATACCTATCCGGTAGAAATTGAATCCTTTACCCGAGTGGTTACCACTGTAGTGGATGAGAGATGGCAACAAACTGCATATTTTGAGCCCGACCCCCAAGTAAAAGATGAAGAATTAGAGAATTTTATCACCTGCTTTCGGGAGCTGGAAAAAGAGGGAGAAATTTTTTTATTCTGTGGAAGTGTTCCTCCCTCTATTCCTTCGGTATATCGAGAGTTAGGAAAGAGGGTAAGCTCGGGGAAGAAAGTTATAATAGATAGTAGAGGAGAGGCGCTCAGATTAGCTTTAGACACCTCTCCTTGGCTTTTAAAGATGAATTGGGAAGAGGCAGAAACTACCTGGGGAAGAAAAATAGAAAGCCAAGAAGATTTGAAGCAATTTTTTGACTTTATCTCATCTCCCGGAAGCGAGAAAATCATCCTTACTCGAGGAGAAAAGGGAGTAATATTAAAAGATGGAGGAGAAATCTATTTTGCTTTATCTCCTCGGGTTCGAACAGTGAATCCAGTAGGTTCTGGTGATGCTTTTTTAGGCGCTTTTGTTTATGCTCTTCAAGCAGGGTTGAGCCTTGTAGAATGTTTGCGCTGGGGAGCAGCAGCAGGGGCTTGTAATGCCCGAGTTTGGGATGTTTGTCGATTAGAAAAAAAGGAAGTAGAAGAGATGAAAGAAAAAGTAATAGTGGAGAAAGATTTATAGTTAAAGACAGTTTACGCCGTAAACTGTAAAAGCAAAATAGATAAAAAAGCTAAAAACTATAACGCTGGGGGAAAGTACCCCCAGCGTGCTTGCGGCGCTAAAAACAAAAAATTAAAGACAGGATACAAAAACAAAAGATTACTGAAGAAGTTATAGTATCCCTAATGTTTTACTGTCGTTTGACTTTCGACATAATTTGCTTTTTGAAGTTTTAGCAGTTTAACAGATTTTGCGGGATACTATAACTTCATTGTGGTAGAATAAATTAAAAGCTTTTTAAGGAGGTAAGAAAATGGCTGAATTTTTAAATCCTTTCAGCGGTCTAACTCCCGATAAGAAAATGAGTTTATCAGAACTCATCCGGGCTATTCGTCTTAGTATAGCAGCAGAAGAGGAAGCCATTCATCTTTATACTGCTCAAGCCGATGCTACCGACCATCCTCTGGCCAAGAAAGTATTACTCGATATTGCTGACGAGGAACGAGTTCATGCTGGGGAGTTTTTGCGTTTGCTGCAAATTCTTACTCAGGATGAAGACCAGTTCCTGGCTGAGGGAAAACAAGAGGTGGAGGAAATGCGAGAAGAACTGTATCAAGAAGGAAAAATTGTAGAGGGAGAGCCTCCTACTGTGGGACCTCTCAAAGAGAGCTGAAAGGAGGGTAAGAGATGGCTAATAAATACTTAAGTCGGGAAGATGCTCCTTTAACCCCTCAAGTTTGGGAATTGCTGGATAGAACCATGATAGAGGTGGCTAAAGCTTATCTTTCGGGGAGACGAATCCTTTCCTGGGAAGGTCCTTTTGGTTTAGGACTAAAATTCGTCTCTTTGTCTAATATTTCAGAGGGAGAAGGGGTTTCACTGAGCCAGGCTCTTTCTTTAGTGGAAATCCAGAGGTCTTTCCGGTTGAGAAAAATGGATTTAGCCAATTATGAAAGAGAAAGAGTGACTATAGACTTAACGCCTCTTGTTGAAGCTACTCGGGAATGCGCTCGCCAGGAAGACGAGATTATTTTTCAAGGACTGACGGGTATTCCCGGTCTTCTGACTGTTACAGGAAGCCAAAAAATGAAACTGTCTTCCTGGGAAGAGACAGGTGAAGCGGCAAATGATATCATTCAGGCTGTTACCCTTCTTGATGAGGGAGGATTTCATGGCCCCTATACTCTGGCTTTAGCACCAAAGCGCTACAATCTCCTTTTGCGGATTTATAGTCAGGGAGCTAAAACAGAACTGGAACATCTGAAGGAAATAGTAGGAGATGGGGTAGTAAAGGCTCCTTTCCTCAAAAAGGGAGGAGTAATATTAGATTCTAACAAAAACTATGTTTCCTTAGTGGTGGGTCAGGATATGACTGTAGGATTTATCGGGCCTGAGGAAGGAGATTTAGTTTTCAATATCTCTGAGAGCATAGTTCCTCTTATCCGGGAACCTCAAGCTATTGGTATTCTGGAAGAATAAGTGGCAAAAATCAAGAATTGTACACCCTGTAAGTCCGCAGGGAGACAATTACAATTGTCTCCCTGCCTAAAGCAAGATTGTTTTGCGAAGCATTCAACGGGTTTCAACTGACTGAAGACTTCTGGTATCTTTCGTTATCTCCCTTTCTTTTATTAGTAGGTTAATTTGCTTTGCTCTTTGCTCTGAGTTATTTTCTGTTATAATTTATAAAAAAATAATGGGAGAGATAAAATCTTGAACTACGGGGTTTTTGGTCAAACGGGTTGAACAGTAAGAGAAGTCAGTTTTGCGCCTGGGCTATTGGAAGTGGATTAGGAAAGGTAGAAGAAGAGGCTATCTGAGTAGCATTACGTGCTGTTTCTTCACTTTTATTTTCAGTTATAATCGGGAAGGCTTGAATGCTCTTGTGGATAGAAGTTTCTCTAACTTGGGTGCAGAAGCTATAGGCCTTTTGCAGCTCCGTTCCTTTCTGTAGAACTTTACTGTAACTCTGAAGCTTTTGATATACTGGATGAAATAGTTAAAGGGAAATGAATTCTTATGTTTCCCGAAGTTGCTACGGTTATTCCCGGAGCTAAAGACCCAGAACAAGTCGAGAAAACTCTTGAGCATCGGAACTTTCTCTGTTTTTGAGGAGGTTGCGGAGAAAATAGCGGAGATTCACAATAATTATGTTAAAGAAGAAGTCCACTACTGGTGGTAAAATAAAGGATTAAAGCGGAGTCTCCGGGGTTTTAGAATTAAACTACGAAGAGGAAGTAGAAAATGAAAGAATTGGAATTTCAAGAGATAGTTCAACAGGTAGAAAAGGCATTAGAAGAGCTGAATATAATCAGTCCCCAACTACTTAGAGAGAAAATGTTAGAAGCTTTAGCAGCTGAAGAGAATGATTTAGCTCGAGAAATGTTATCACAGGTAATGGAAAATTACGTGGTAGCGGAAGAGCGACATCTTCCTCTCTGTCAGGATACGGGAATGGTGATGGCTAAAGTGGAAAAAGGAGAAGAAATAAGAATTAAGGGAGGAAGCTTGCGCCAGGCACTGGATGAGGCTATAAGGAGAGCTTATAAAAATAATTATTTTCGAAAGTCCATAATGTCTGACCCTTTCTTTGGTAAGAATACTGGAGATAATACCCCAGGCGTTTATTTCTTTGAACTAGAAGAAGGAGATGAGCTTCGCATAGATCTTCTGGTTAAGGGTGGAGGATGCGATAATATCAGCTCTTTGGGAATTTTAGAACCGGGTAGCAAACCAGAAGAGGTAGAGAGATTTGTTCTCAGGGAGCTGGATACAAGAGGAGGGCAAGCTTGCCCTCCTCTTATTGTAGGAGTAGGAATAGGTGGTAATGCTCCCTATGCTCTTTATCTCGCATCTCGAGCTTTATCTCGTCCTCTAGGAGAAGCCAATCCCGACCCTCGCTATCGGGAATTAGAAGAAAAATGGCGAGAAGATATCAACCGACTGGGAATTGGTCCTCAAGGAGTGGGAGGAAAGACTACCTGTCTAGAAGTCCGAATAGAAACCTATCCTTGTCATATAGCCAGTTTCCCGGTGGGTTTAGTGTGCAGCTGTCATGTTTTCCGTCAGAAAACCTTGAAATGGTGAAGCAAATGGAAGGAAAGAAAGAAGTAATTTTAAAAACTCCTCTTTCGGTGGAAGAGATTAAATTTTTGCGAGCAGGTGATAAAGTTCATTTAAATGGAGTTGTCTACGTGGCTCGTGATTTAACTCATCAACGCCTGATAGAGGACCTGGAAAAAGGGAAAGAACTTCCCTTTTCTTTTTCGGGATCAGTTATTTATTATGCTGGTCCCACTCCTGCTCGCCGAGGAGAGATAATAGGGTCAATTGGTCCCACCACCAGTAGCCGAATGGATAAATATCTGGAATATTTTCTGCAAAAAGGTTTGCGGGCGACCATTGGAAAGGGGGAGAGAAGAGAGGAAGTGAAGGAGCTTTTAGAGAAATATGGAGCCCTTTATTTACTGGCTTGCGGAGGAGCAGCAGCTTATCTTTCCACTTTTGTAGTAGAAAAAGAAGTGTTGGATTACGAAGACCTGGGAGCTCAAGCTCTTTTGCGCTTGAAAGTGGAACAATTTCCCCTTTTGGTAGCTTATGATGCTCAAGGAGGAGATATTTTTAAAGAGGGGAAAATAAAATATCGTAATCTTGCTTTATATAATGAATACTGATATAAGGGAGGTTGTAAAAAATGTTCTGGGATATAATCTTTCTTATCCTCATTTTTAGTATTTACCTGCCTGCTTTGCAGAAGAAGATGATTGAGCAGCAAAGAATGGCAGCGATTAAGAGTTTGGAGAGAAAAAGGAGATCGCGGGTAATTGCCATGATCCACAGGCAAGAATCAGTTAGCTTTTTAGGTCTACCTATAGCACGCTATATTAATATTGAGGATTCAGAAAAAATATTGCGAGCTATTCATCTTACTCCTGAGGATATGCCCATTGATTTGATTCTCCACACTCCCGGAGGGCTGGTACTTGCTGCTCAACAAATTGCTTGTGCTATAAAAAGGCACCCGGCTAAAGTTACAGTGTTTATTCCTCATTACGCTATGTCGGGAGGAACGCTGATTGCTCTGGCAGCAGATGAGATAATTATGGATCCCAATGCTGTTTTAGGACCTGTCGATCCTCAAATAGGTACAGTTCAAGCTCAATACCCGGCTGCCTCGATTTTAAAAGCTCTGGAAGAGCCTAACCCCAATCGGGATGATCAAACCTTAATTTTAGGTGATATTGCTCGCAAAGCTATTAATCAGGTTTATCAGGTAGTTTTAAATTTAGTTGATGAACGTCTTCCTGAGGAAAAAGCCCGGGAGTTAGCCAGGATTTTGTCCGAGGGTCGATGGACTCACGATTTTCCCATTACTTTAGAGATGGCAAAAGAATTAGGACTTCCAGTGCAAGAGGGTTTACCAGACGAGATTTACCAGCTTATGGACCTTTATCCTCAACCACAACAGCAACGGCCTTCCGTGGAGTATGTTCCTGCTCCTTATGCTCCTCACCGTCGACCCACAGGAGGAAAAGAAAAAGTTGAGTAAAGGATGTGAATATTATGGGTAAGAAGTTAATCATTACTGAGAAACCTGGTGTGGCTCAGGATATAGCCCGTGCTTTGGGTAAAATGAAGAAGAAGAAGGAATACTGGGAGAATGAAGATTATATTGTTACGTGGGCAGTTGGACACTTAGTGACTTTAGCTGAACCAGAAGATTATGATAAAAAACTGAAAATGTGGCGTCTTGCTCTGTTACCGGTTGTGCCGGATGAATTTAAGCTGAAAGCCATAGAAGGAGCAGAAGAAAGGTTAGAGGTTATCAAAAAACTCATTAATTCTAAAGAAGTGGAAGTGATAATAAATGCTTGTGATGCAGGTAGAGAAGGAGAGCTAATCTTCCGCTATATTTATGAATTTTTAGCGGGTAGCAAACCAGTTTACCGCCTTTGGCTTTCTTCTATGACTCAAGAGGCTATAAAAGAGGCTTTTTCCCATCTTAAACCCGGAGATGATTATGAACTTTTAGCTCAGGCAGCCAAGTGTCGTTCAGAGGGGGATTGGTTGGTAGGCATCAATGGCACTCGAGTGTTTACTGCTCGCTATAAAACTCTGCTTTCTGTAGGAAGAGTGCAAACTCCTACTCTGGCTATTTTGGTTGAAAGAGAAAGAGAAATAGAAAAATTTGTTCCCGTTCCTTACTGGGAAATATTCGCTGAATTCTCTTCCCCCTCTGGTTCTTACCGGGGGAAATGGGAAAAAAAGGAAGACCGAGTTTGGGAGAAGGAGAAAGCTCAATCAATAGTAAATAAAGTTAAAGGTCAAGAGGGGAAAGTAGCTGAATACAAGGAGCGTAAGGTTAAAGAACCTCACCCTCTTCTCTATGACCTTACTGAATTACAAAGAGATGCCAATAAACTTTTTGGTTATTCAGCTAAACGCACTCTGGATAGTGCTCAAAGACTCTATGAGCGTCATAAACTGATAACTTACCCTCGCACCAACTCTCGCTATCTTTCTCCTGATTTAATTTCCCAGGTAGAGAAGTGCTGGCGTATGTTAGCAGAGTGTGATTTTGCAGAATGGGTAAAGGAAGAATTTCCTCGAGGGAAAGCTCTAAAGGATAAAAGAATATTTGACAAAAGCAAAGTTTCCGACCACCATGCCATTATCCCCACCGGGGAGAAAATTGATTGGGAAAGTTTAAGTGAAAATGACAGGAGAATCATGAATTTAATCGTAAAAAGATTTATTGCCTCTTTTTATCCTGAAGCAGTTTGGGTTCATCGTAGTATCAAAACTGTGGTGGAGGATGAGAAATTTGTTAGCAAATCTAAAGTTCTTCTGGAGGCAGGTTGGAGGGCAATTTATGGAAAAGAAGAGGGAGAGGAAGAAGACTTCTTACCCGCAGTTGAAAAGGGAACTACAGTGAAAACGGAAAAAGCCTGGATGGAAGAAAAAGAAACCAAAGCCCCTCCTCGCTATACTGAAGCTACTCTTTTGTCAGCTATGGAGGGAGCAGGCCGGTTTGTAGAGGATGAAGAGCTACAGGAAATATTGAAAGAGGGAGGTATTGGTACTCCAGCCACCCGGGCAGCCATAATTGAACGATTAATACAAGTAGGTTATGTGGAAAGGAGTGGTAAAACCCTTATACCCACTCCCAAAGGGAAAGAGTTAATAAATTTGATAGAAAATATACCAGTTCCCGAGCTATCATCTCCTCAACTTACCGGAGAATGGGAAAAAAAGCTCAACCAGATTGAGAAAGGGGAATTCTCTCGAGATACCTTCATGGAGGAAATTAGAAAATTTACAGTGGAAATGGTAGAAAAAGTTAAAAGCATGGAGGACCGGGGAGAAAGAGAAAAGATGTCTATGCCTGTTGGGAACTGTCCCCTTTGTGGAGCTCCAGTCCATGAAAATCGTAAATCTTTTAGCTGCTCCCGATGGAAAGAAGGTTGCCCATTTACCATTTGGAAGAAGATAGCGGGAAGATTTATTAACCGCCAGGAAGCTCAAAAATTAATTACCACGGGTAGAACGGACAAGCTTTACGGCTTTAAGTCCCGTAAAGGCAAGAAGTTTTCTGCTTATCTGGTTCTTCAGGAAGAAGGGAAGGTAGAATTTGAATTTTCTACCCGAGAAGCTTCCTCCGGTGTTTCCTAACACTTTTAAGAAGTTTTTTAGGAAACCAGGATGTAGATGTCAAAAAAATCGATTATAATAGTGCAGGAATTGATTTGATGCTTTCACTAATTATACGAGAGGCGGAAAGAGAGAACAGTTGAGTAAGTTTGTAATCCGAGGCTCAAAACCTTTACAAGGAGAAGTACAGATAGGAGGAGCTAAAAACGCCGCTTTACCCATTTTAGCAGCAACCTTATTAGCTGATTCTCCTTCTTTAATTAAAAATGTTCCCCATCTTTTAGATGTAGAGACCATGTTCTCAGTTCTGGAAAGTTTAGGGTGTAAAGTGGAAAAGGTGGGAGAACATGCCTACCGGATTTCTCCTGCTTTATACAATACCAGTGAAGCTCCTTATGAACTGATTCGTAAAATGAGAGCTTCTTTCCTGGTGACCGGTCCTCTTATTGCCCGTCATGGCCGCGCTCAAGTTCCTCTTCCTGGAGGGTGTGCTATTGGTTCTCGCCCTATTGACCTTCATCTTAAAGGTTTTAGCCATTTGGGAGTAGAAATATCCATGCACTCTGGTTACGTAGAAGCATGGGCATCTCAGCTCCATGAAGGAGAAGTTTACTTCGATTTTCCCAGTGTAGGAGCAACGGAAAATGTTATGATGCTGGCTGCTACTATCGAGGGAGAAACGGTTATATCTAATGCAGCTTGTGAGCCAGAAGTGGTGGATCTGGCTAATTTCATTTCTTTAATGGGAGCAGAAATCGAAGGAGCAGGCACTGATACTATAGTCGTGAGAGGTACTAAAAATTTGCATGGGTGTGAATATACTATTATTAATGATAGAATTGAAGCAGGTACTTTTTGTGTAGCGGCAGCTATCACCCGGGGTAGGGTAGAGATAAAAGGAGTAGAATACTCTTCTCTTCGCTCGGTAATTACTAAATTAGAAGAGATTGGAGCGGTGGTAGAAAGAAAAGGGGAAGACAGCATCTTTGTGATCTCAGAGAATAGACCTAAGGCCGCTAATATTAAAACTATGCCTTATCCTGGTTTTCCTACTGATATGCAGGCTCAGTTTATGGCTCTTCTTTCTTTAGCAGAAGGCGTAAGTGTGATTACTGAAACAGTTTTTGAGAGTCGTTTTGCTCACGTGGGAGAACTGGAAAGAATGGGGGCTAAAATTCGAGTGGAAGGAAGAAGCGCAGTGGTTACTGGGGTAGAAAAATTGGCTGGAACTCAAGTTACTGCTCCTGATCTTCGAGCCGGAGCAGCCTTGGTTCTGGCTGGTCTAGCTGCCGAAGGAGAAACTGAAGTGTATGGAGTTTTACATATCGACCGAGGTTATGAAAACTTAGAAACCAAGCTTCGCTCTTTAGGAGCTTCTATAGATAGGTGTGATGAATAAAACGGGAGGAATTATTTATGTGGAATAAGAGATTAGGAATTGATCTGGGTACTGCTACCACTTTGATTTACGTTTACGGGAAGGGTATAGTTTTGAACGAGCCATCAGTGGTGGCTATATCCAAAAATACTAACGAGATTTTAGCTATTGGTAGAGAGGCCTGGGAAATGATTGGTAAAACTCCCGAATATATAGTAGCTCATCGTCCTCTTCGGGAAGGAGTAATTAGTGATTATGAAGTTACTCGGAGAATGCTCACTTACTTTATTCAACAGGTATGTGGTAAGAGTCTCTTTAAACCTGATGTGGTGGTGTGCACTCCTTCGGGAGGAACAGGAGTAGAAAAAAGAGCAGTACTGGACGCTGCATATCGAGCGGGAGCAAGAAGAGCCTACCTTATAGAGGAGCCTATGGCTGCTGCTTTAGGTGCGGGTATAGATATCACTGGCTCTTCGGGGAGCATGGTGATTGACATTGGTGGAGGTACTACTGATATTGCTGTTCTTTCCCTAGGAGGGGTGGTAGCCAGTCAATCGGTAAGAGTTGCTGGAGATCAATTAGATGAGGCTATAACTAAACATTTACGGAAGAAATTTAACCTCCTGATAGGGGAAAAAACGGCGGAGGTTATTAAAATCGAAATTGGCTGGGCAGTTCCTCCTAAAGAAGAAAAAACTCTTAAAGTTAAGGGTAGAGATTTAGTTTCTGGTTTGCCAAAGGAAATCTCTCTTACTTCTTCAGAAATATATAAATGTTTGAGTGAACAGCTTTCCTCTATAATAGAAGCAGCTCGGTCGGTGCTGGAAAAAACCCCTCCAGAAATAGCTGCTGATATTGGAGAAAAAGGTATCTGTTTAACCGGAGGAGGGTCTCTTTTACGAGGAATAGATGAGATGCTCAGTAAAGCCTTGGGCACCCCGGTATATGTTGCAGAAGACCCCATTTCCTGTGTAGCTTTAGGAGCGGGTAAAGTATTAGATTACCTGAAATTGCTAAGAGATGGACTCCTCTATACTAAAAGGGAGAAGTAATTAGAATTGATTGCTCAGTTTAAGAGACGGCGCTGGTTTATTCTGATTCTTACCTGTTTTCTCCTGGGGCTATCTTTCCCGGTAGAAAGCGCTTCTATCTCTTATTTTCCTTTTTCTCAAATTAAAAGAGGCATGAAGGCGGTAGGTAAGACCGTTTTTTATGGTACTGAAGTTGAAGATTTTCAGCTGGAAGTAATGGATGTAGTGGAAGGAAAGAAAGTAGAAGAAAGCTACTTTGTGGTTAAGGTAACAGACAAAAAACTTGAGGAAATGGGTGGAATATCGGCGGGGATGAGTGGTTCTCCGATTTTTATCCGGGGTAAAATAGCCGGAGCTCTTTCTTATAGCTGGGAAACCAAAGATAACCTGGTAGGAGTGGTGACACCCATAGAGGCTATGCTTCCTTTGTGGGAGGAAGATTTGTGGGAGGAGGAAGCTATTCAGGGGGAAGAGGTGATCCAGGAGGAAAAGCCTATTTCTTTTTCCCCTCTTGTTCCTGAGTCAACGATTTTCGTTTTGGGTTTGGGAGAAAGAGCTAGTAGTGGAGTAGCTAACAAATTGAGAGAGCGCTTCTGCCTGAAAGAGATTTTTACTGTTCCTGTACTTTCGTGGGGTAAAAAAAGAACTTCAGAGAATGATTCCTTACAACCTGGAAGTGCCATAGGCATTCAATTGGTGAGGGGAGATGCTGAAGTAATGAGTATTGGGACTCTTACCTTACGCGATGAAGATCGGATATTAGCTTTAGGACACCCCTTTTTGCATCGAGGGGAGGCCAATTATTTTCTTTCCTCAGTATATGTGAATTTCAGTTTGCAAGGAGCCAATCTACCTTTCAAAGTGGGAAAGGTAATAAAAGAGGTAGGGATTATTGATCAAGACCGGAGTGCCGGGGTAGCAGGCAAGATAGGAGTAATGCCAGAGGTAAGTAAAATTGTAATTAAGGTCAGGAATGAAGGTAAAGAGGAAAGAGAATACAGCTTTGAAGTGGTGAGGGATGAAGATATATTAGTAGATATGCTACCTGAGCTGGTTTTAGACGCTATTGATCGGAGTATAGATTCTCAAATGTCCGGTAGCGCAAATGTCAATCTTAACCTGGAAGGAGAAGACTTTTCCTGGCAGGAAGAGTTTTTTTGGATAAGCGATTCAGATATTGCTAGCGCCACTTCCAGTGGCTTAGGAGAGGTATTCAAAACTATTTTGAATAATCCTTGTCGAAAGCTCAATTTAAGTGAGGTGAGTATAGAAGTAGATGTAATCTCCGGTATTCAACATGCCTGGCTTACTTCTTTAGATTTACCCAAAGTCATTGGACGGAACAAAGAAATGGAAGGAAAAGTAAATTTGTTTCTCTGGCGGGAAGGAGAGAGGGGCGTTAGCTTTCCTTTTCTTGTACCAGCAGATTTTCTACCTGGTGCAGCAGAGATTACTGTCAGAGGTAAAAGCAGTGGTAATCTGGAATTGGAGACTAATAAAGAAGAAGCAAGTTTCTCTTCCTCTCTTTATGATTATTTGCAGAAGCGATTAGATAACCTTCATAGCGAAGGGTTGGTAGTAGAGATATTCAGCAAAGCAGGTTCTTTTCCGCAAGATGAGAAAGTTTACTTTACTCAATGGGTGGGTCTTCCTCTGATTTTAGAAGGAAGTGTTTCTGAGGAAGTGTGGATTAGATAAGTTGAGAAAGTGGGCTCTGCTTGGGCTTTGTTTTTTTTTGAGTTTTTGTTTTATTTGGTTTTATGGTCAAAAAAGAGTAATTGATTACTTTACTATCCGGTTTCCTTCTGAACTGGAGAAGAAAGTAAAAAGCGAAATAAATATCGAAAAGTTTTCCTTTCGCTTTCCTAACCAGCTCCGATTGCAGGGAGTTAGTGGGAGGGGAGAAGATTTCTCTTTTTTTGTTTCTAGAGCTATTTTGCAATGGGACTGGCGGTATTTCTTTGGTGCTTCACCTTCTGAGAAAGCCTTTTATTTGTTCTTAGAAGAAGTAGAATTGTCTTCTTCTCAGAAATTTCTTCAAAAATTACCTTCTTTTTCTCTTTCTTTTCTTCCCCCGGGAGAGATAAAAATCAAAAAGATAAAATCGCTTCAGTTTTCTGGGGAAGAGGTTTCCTTAAGAAAGGATAGAGAGGGTAAACTATCTTTGGGAATTTCTCTTCCTTCCGGGAGAGTGGAGGGTATTTTCCGGGAGGGAGATAACCTCCACTTTAACTTTAACCTGGTATCAAGTAATTTACCCTTTCAGGGGGAAGTATACTGGGATATGAAAGATGGTAAAGTGGAAGGGAAAGTTTCTTCCCCTTACAACTTAAGTTTTAAAGCTATTCTTTCTTTTACCGAGGAGAATATGGTTTTTTCTCCTCTTGAGTTATGGGAGACAGAAGAAAACAGATGTCTTTTTCGAGGAGAAGGGAAAATAAAAAACGATCTTTCTTTCCTAGAAGGAGAGGGTGAAATTTATCTGGGAGAAGAAAAGAATTTTTTGGATATAGCAATGGATATGAGTCTTTCATCTCCTCTCTTCAGGGGGAAATTTTCTCTCTGGGGAAATAGAATGGATATAAAGGGTGGGGTTTCCTTCTTAGAAAGAAGTGTTTTAGCTTTTAATATAGATTCAGGTTCTTCTTTCGAAGGATTAGAATTAAAAGAAGAGATGCAAGCTATAACTTCTTGGGAAAAAGGAAATATTGAAATTAATATACTTGATACTTTGGTAAAATTTAATAGGTCTCTGGATTGGGAAGGAGAGGGAAATTTTCAAGGGGTAATAAATAAAGAGGGACAGGAGTGGAAAGGTCATCTAACTTGGAGGGGTGGTTATCTTCAGATGGGTGATTTTTTGGTAAGTGAACCCCTGTTAAATGTAGAATTAGGGCAAAATGGAAAAACGGTATTGTATGGTGAAGGAAATTGGGGAGGAGGAAAAATAACTCTCTCTGGAGAAGTTTTCTCGGGTCATCTTTCCCTCCAGGGTGATTTCCAGAGCATAGAAGTGGAGCACCTTGTAGAAGGAATGGATTTTCCATTAAAGGGTTGGGTCTCTGGGGAGTGGAAAAGAGAAGAGGATAAATCAATTTTCCTCTCTCTGAAAGAAGGGAAACTATTTTGGGAAGATTGGTGTCTGGGTGCAATAGAGAAAGGAGAGATTGAATTTTCTCCTTCTGTTCTAATATTTCGTGATTTATATCTCCGGCATGGAGAGGGGGTTATCCTGGGGAATTTAGAGAAGAAGAGGGAAAGTTGGGAAGGAGAAATAGAGGTAAAAGATTACCCTGTTTCTTATTCTTTGGAAGAGGAAAACATAGAATTATCGCTGAATGGAAATGTAGTGGTAAAAAGCGAAGACTTGTTCCTTTCCCTTTTTTCTCCTTTCTGGAAAATAGGAAAGATGGAAGGTAAAGAATTTTCTTTAGCAGGAAAAGTAGAAGATGGTGGAATAGAAATAGAAGATTTCTCCTGTGATTGGGAGGAGGGACACCTCTTTCTAAAAGGCAAGGTTGATCCCTACCGAGAGGTTAATCTCAAGGGAGAAATTCAAAATCTGGAAATACCTTCTTACTGGGATATAGAAGGGAATTTAGAAAAAATTTTCCTCTCCCTCTCTGGTTCCTGGGACGAAGTTATTTTTCTTATTGAAGGAGAGGGCAAGAACTTTTTTTGGCAGGGAGAACCCTGGGGAGATTATTTTCATCTTTTGCTCCGAGGTAAAGCTCCTCTTCCTCAAAAAGGTGAAACATCATTTCTTACTGACTATTTAAATCCTCAGCTTCTTCAGGAGGGAACAATAGAAGTAAGAGGGATAAACTTAGAACAACTAATGGGGAAAGCTTTTTCCTATCCTGTTTCGGGAATGACCGATGTAGTAATTAACCTGGATACTCAGAAAAACCTGTGGTTTTTCTACTCGGAAAGACTTTCTTTCGTGGTACAGGATTTCCATTTTCAGGGAAAATTGGAAGGAAATTATGATGGAGAAGATTTAGTTGTTAACGAGTTGTTTTTCCAGGAATTGACAGGGGGTTTGGAGGTAGGAGGAAGTTTAAAATGGGAAGGAAAGACAAAAACGCTAGTTGGAGAAATAAAAGGGAAAGTGGATCGCTCCTTTTCTATTCCTTATGGAGTGCTACAATTGAGAGGAGAAGCCAATATTGCTATTTCTGGTGATGAAGAAAAACCTCTCTGGCAAGGAGAAGTGGAGGGGGAGGGTGAGATTTGGCGAGAGGGAAAGAAATATGCTGATTTTAACAATGTACGAGGAATAATAAAGGAAGGGGAAATTCAGCTCGGAAGTGGGAGCTTGCATATCGCTGGTCTTAATTGGATAATAGAAGGAGTTATTTCTCGAGAAGAGTCTGAAATTCATCTTTCAGGAGGTGGAAAATTAGAAATACCAGAAGAGAATGTGGGGCTATCTAGAGTCGAGAGTAATGTTGTAATTAGAGCCTGTGATGGAATAATAAATCTCCAGGGGGAAGCGAAAATTTTCGATGGCTGGGGAGATTTTACCAAAGGAGGGGATACTGAAAATTACTCTTCTCTTCTTTCTCAACTAGAAGAGAAATTAGAAGAACTGCCCCTTTCCTTGGAACTTACCCTTTATACTGCTAATAAATTGAGAGTAAAAACTCGCTTTTTAGATTTGGAGATGGAAGGAAGACTCAAAATTTGGGGAGGAAGCGGGAGAATCAACGGGGAGGGTAAGCTAGAAGTGGTGGAAGGAAACTATGATTTGGTGTTGAGAAAAATTCCCATTAGAGGATATATCACCTTTAGTCCTCTTTATGGGTTGAATCCTCGAGTAAATTTGTATGGAGAAGAGGAGATAGGAGGTTATCATATTTTTCTGGAGGCTATGGGCCCTGTAGATAATTATAAGTTAATTTTAAAATCAGAACCTCTCCTTGAAGAAGAGGAAATTCTTTCTTTGCTTTTTCTAGGAGAAAAAGATGCCTATCTCTCTCTGGATAACCTTAATTGGCAACCTCTTCTCTGGAAATTGGGGCAATTTTTATTAGGGAAAGATTTTTTTTCCAAGGGTGGACTTTTTGATGGAGTAGAGATAAAATTTCCCGGTTCAGATTATTCTGACTTTTATGGCTTAAGATTGGAGAAAAGTATTGGTGAAAATTACTTTATAGGTTATACTCAAGATTTGAGTGGTGAGGGTAATTCTTCCTGGGATTTCAAAATAAACTTTGATAAAGAATGGTCTCTGAAAATGGAGGGAGACACTGAAGGAGAAATTAACTGGATGCTTGAATTTAACACTAAATTTTGATAGTGGAGGAGGGTTGTAAATTGGTTCAGAAAAAAATTAAAAGGTTGTTTTGGGGATTGGTATTTTTGTTAGTATTGGGAATGGGAGGAATGGTTTATGCTCAAACTGTTTCTCCACCGGTAGTAGCTATTCGAGTAGAAGGCAATGAAAACATAAGCGAACAATTGATTTTATCTGCTGTATATACCTCTCTTAAGGAACCTTATAACCCCGAAAAAGTGCAAGCGGACGTTAAATCTATTTATGATCTGGGGTATTTCTCTAAAGTATGGGTAGAAACCAAAGAATACCCTGATGGTATAGAGCTAATTTTTAAGGTGCAAGAGTTTCCCCCGGTTAAAGAAATTAACATTTCTGGTAACACCGCCTTAAGTTATGATGAAATTAGAAAAGTTATGATTCTATCTCCAGGTCAGATTATGAATTGGAAAATATTTCAACATGATTTGGAGCGCATAAAAGCGCTTTATACTGATAATGGTTTTTTAATAACAGCAGTAGAAGAAATCAATTTTAGCGAAGAAGGAGTTCTAAGTTTTACCATTAAAGAAGGAATAGTGGAGGCGGTGGAATTTGAAGGCTTAGAAAAAACCAAAGAATATGTTTTGCGCCGAGAATTAACTTTTGAGCCTCCCCTGGTTTTTGACTTTTCTAAAGTTCAGGAGAGCTTGAGAGCCATTTATAATCTGGGCTTTTTTGAGGATGTGTCTATGAAATTGGAGCCAGGTAGTGATCGAGACCATGTGATAGTCAAAGTCAAAGTGGAAGAAAAGCTGACTGGTGAGGCAGGATTGGGAGTGGGGTATAACAGTGAGAGGGGTTGGTTGGGCTACATACGTTATCAGGAATCTAACTTAGGAGGAAATGCACAACGAGTGGAGCTAAGATATGAATATGGTACTCGCACTCTTTATCGTTTCTTATTTGAAGAGCCCTGGCTTTTTAATGAACCCATTTATTTTAATCTGGCTGCATATGATCAGGTAGAGGAGAAGAAAGAATGGGTAAATCATGAGGTAGTCGGTAAGTATGAAGAAGAAAGGGTGGGAGGATATATTACTTTAGGAGGAAAAATAAGGGAAGATTGGGGATGGCGACTACGCTATAAATCTGAGGATGTGGACATTAATGTTTTAGAAGGTAATCCTCCCGATGGAGGAGGAAAAACTAATTCTCTAACTCCTATAGTGTTTTATGATACTCGAGATGTAATAGATAACCCCCACGAAGGTTGGTATGGAACGTTACAGGCGGAGTTAGCAGGGGGATTCTTAGGCGGTGACCATGATTATAATAAATACATTTTAGACTTAAGAAATTATATTGAAACAGGAGAAGATACGGTTTTGGCTTTACGCTTTTTGGGGGGCATAGCCGATACTGAATTACCCAGTTACGAGAAGTTTTCCGTAGGAGGAGTAAGTACCTTGCGGGGTTATGATTTGTTCGAGTTTGAAGGAGATAAAATGCTGATTTTTAATCTGGAGTACCGCTGGGAGGTTTCTGAAGGTACGCAGCTGGTATTTTTTGGTGATGCGGGTTATGCCTGGCCTCTTTTTCATGATATAAGCTGGGATGAGATTAAAACTGGTTATGGAGTAGGAGTAAGGTTTGACACTCCCATTGGGCCAGTGCGTCTGGACTATGGTATTGGAGAAGCTGGTGGGCAAACCTACTTTAGTATTGGGCAGACTTTTTGAGAGAAATTTAAAACACAATAGAAAGGAAGAAGATCGATGCGAAGAAGCAACTCTTTAGTCGGGTTAATTTTGATAGCAATAGCGATTTTGGTGATTGCTATTCCTGGTTGGGCAGCGGAAAAAGCCACGGTGGGTTTGATAGATATCAACAAGATTCTTGATGCTCATCCTAATACTCAGAAAATATTAGATGCGGAGAAAAAACTACAGGAAGAAATGGAAAAAAGACAAACCGAGTTGAATGAGAAAGGAAAGGGTAAAACTCGGGAAGAGGTACAGAAATTAGAAGAAGAAATGAATGCTGAATGGGCTCCAGTTAGAGATCAAATTTTGAAAGAGCGGCAGGATTTGATAAACCAGAGGTATAGCGATGTAATTGCAGCGGTTAAAAAAGTGGCCGAGTCTCAAAAACTTACTCTGGTTATTCGGAGTGAATTGCGTATACCCGTTTCCCAAAATGAGCTATTGGAAATGCCTATTGTTTTTTATGGAGGAATAGATATCACTGACCAGGTGATAGAGGAAATTAAAAATATAGTTGCTGCTCCAGGAGAATAGAAGGCTTTGAAACTGAAGGAGATTGCCGAATTAGTGGGGGGAAGCTTAATAGGTGACCCCCACTGGGAAGTAAAAGGCATAAAAGAACCAGGAGAGGCACAAGAGGATGATTTAATTCTTTTTTACCATTTCCCCTATTTGGAGAAAGTGCTTTTTTCTTCTGCTAAGGCGGTGATAACTAAGCCGGGGATGGAAGGTAAGCTAAAAGGCAAAAATGTGATATTGGTAGATAATCCTCGTTACGCTTTTTCTAAGTTGGTTCCTTACTTTTTCCCCTCCTATTTTCCGGAAAAAGGGGTTCATCCTCAAGCTTTTATTCACCCTCAAGCTTTCCTGGGTAAAAATGTTTCGATAGGTCCTTTTGTTGTAGCAGAAGAAGGAGCAACCATAGGAGATGATACTGTTATTTTTCCTCAGGTTTACCTAGGAAGAAATACTCAGGTGGGTAAAGGGTGTATTTTTTACCCTCAGGTAGTGGTGAGAGAAAATTGTTGGATTGGAGATCGGGTAATTCTTCACAGTGGAGTAGTAATAGGGGCAGATGGTTTTGGTTACGAGAGAGCGAAAAACAATTATTACAAAATTCCTCAAGTAGGAAAGGTAGTAATTGAAGAGGATGTAGAAATAGGGGCGAATTCTACTGTGGATCGAGCTACTCTGGGAGTAACCAGAATTGGCGCTGGTTCTAAGATTGACAATCTGGTTATGATTGCTCACAACGTGAAGATAGGTAAAAACGTGGTTATAGTAGCTCAATCGGGTGTGGCAGGAAGCACAGAAGTGGGAGACGATGTAGTAATGGGAGCTCAAAGTGGGATAATAGACCATCGTCGAGTGGGTAAGGGAGTACAGATGGCCGCTCGAACGGTGGTAACAACTAATATTCCCGATGATGTAATTATTTCTGGTTTTCCTGCTCAAGAACATAAAAAAGAGTTAAAAGAAAAGGCTCTAATCAGGAAGCTTCCTGAGCTCTGGGAAAAAATAAAAAATCTGGAGAAGACGGTAAGTAAGCAGGTTAAAAGATGAGTTCAGTGGTTTTACAAAGAACTCTGGCTTCTCCTTGCACTGTTGAAGGGATAGGCTTGCATAGTGGAAAATCGGTAAAGGTCACTCTTCTCCCTGCTTCTGAAAATAGTGGTATTTTCTTCAGAGTTGGGAAAACAATTATTCCTGCTACCATACAACATGTGGAAGACACTCCTCGTTGCACGACGCTTAAGAAGGGGGAAAAGCAAATATCTACAATAGAACACTTTCTTGCTGCTTGCTGGGGCAGCAAGATAGATAATCTAGAAGTGGAAGTAGAGGGGGAAGAACTTCCTGGAGGGGACGGGAGTTCTATTTTCTGGTTTAATATTTTCCGGGAAGCTGGCTTTCAAGTTCAATCATCTCCTCGGGAGTATTTAGTTCTGGAGAATAGCATTAAAATAGGGGAAAATCATCATTATCTTTTTGCTTTTCCTGATGATGAGTTTCGAGCATGGTATTTTCTGGATGGAGGAGAGAGCTATCATTTTTCTCAAGCGATGGAATTTTCCGAGAGCGATAATAGTTTTAGCAAACTTCTTTCTGCTCGCACTTTCGCTTTTTCCTGGGAAGTGAAAGAAATTTTACGAAGAGGATGGGGGAAAGGAGTAAGGGAAAAAGCTTTCATTCTGGATGAAAAAGGGGAAAGCTCTGTTCCTCTGCGCTTTCCCGGGGAAGCTGCTGGACATAAAATTTTAGACTTAATAGGAGACTTAATGCTTGCAGGAAAAAGGATTAAAGGATATTTCATAGGTATTCGTTCCGGTCATACTCTAAACAGAGAAATGGTAAGAATGATGATGGAGGACAGGAAGTGAAGAAGATTGATTCCACAGCCAGGATCGGGAAAGAGGTAGTGCTTGAAGAAGGAGTAGAGATCGGTCCTTACTCTATTTTAAAAGGGGAAATAAAAGTTGGCGCTCATACCAAAATTGGTGCTTTCACCGTTATAGAAGGCAATGTGGAAATTGGTTCTCACTGTAACATTGGTCACCATGTAGTAATTGGTACTCCTCCGCAAGACCTATCTTACCAGGGAGAGAAAACTCAAGTAATAATTGGGGAAAGAACTACTCTTCGAGAATTTGTAACTGTTCATAGAGCCACTGGAGAAGGAAAAGCAACTTCTATTGGTGATGATTGTTTTATTATGGCTTACTGTCATATTGCTCATAATTGTTATTTAGGAAACGGGATTACTATGGCTAACAATTCCACTCTGGCCGGTTACGTGGAAATTGAGGATTTAGCCACTTTGAGTGGTTGGGTAGGAGTTCATCAATTTGTGCGTCTTGGAAAGTTAGTTATGATAGGGGGTCTTTCCAAAGTGGTTATGGACATCCCTCCTTATACATTAGCTGATGGTCATCCGGCCAGGATTTTCGGCTTGAACTTGGTGGGGATGAAAAGAAGGGGAATAGAAGGAAAAAAAAGGGAAGAAATTCACCAGATATATGATTTGATTTATCACAGTAATCTCTCTCGTTCTAAAGCTCTTGAAGAATTAAAGAGGAGTACTTTTGATCCTCAATTAGTAGAGGAAATTGTTGGTTTTTGGGAAAAGAGTAAAAGAGGAGTTGCCCGGTGGGCAAAAGGAAGGAAAAATAGCGATGAAGAGAATACTTCTTTTAGCTGGTGAGGGTAATATTCCTCTTTTAGTCTATAAAAAAGCTCAAGAAGAAGGAGAAGTTTTAGTTTTAAGCTCTCTTTCTTTGTCCCCTCCTGAAGGACTGGAGCCTGATTTATGGATAGATGGTTTGTCTTTAGCTCAGGTATTAGAAATTGTGCAACAGGAGAAAATAACTCATATATGCCTGGCAGGCAAAGTTCCTAAAAATTTAGTTTTCGAAGAAAATGTGCTTCACGAAGAATTGGAAAGGCTATTTTTTTCTATTCCTAAATGGCAGGATCAGGCTCTTTTACAAGCTGTGCTTACAAAATTTCAAGAAAAAGTTGAGTTGATTTCTCCTCTCTTTTTCTTGAAAGAGTACCTCACCCCCCCGGGGAAAATAGCAGGGAGAGATCCGTCGCCAGAGGAGTGGAAAGATATTTCCTATGGAGTTCGAATTGCCCGTTTTTTGGCTGATGAAGAAATTGGACAAACCGTGGTAGTGAAACGCGGGACGGTACTAGCTCTGGAGGGAGCAGAAGGAACAGATGAAACCATTAAGCGGGGAGTTTCCCTGGGCAAAGAAGTAGTGGTAGTTAAAATGGCCCGTAGTCAGCAAAGTTTTCTGATCGATATTCCAGCGATAGGAGAGAAGACCGTCCAGTGTCTTAAAAACGGAGGAATCATTGCTCTCGAGGCGGGAAAGACTTTCCTTCTGGACCGGGAAAACATAGAAGAAGAAGCAAGAAATTTGGGAGTGGGAATAGTAGGGATTAATTGAATGGGCAAGGTTTTTGTTTCTATTGGTGATGTTTCTGGCGATTACTACGGGGGAGAAATAATTTATCTTCTTCGGCAAAAAAGCGAAGAAACAGAATTTTTAGCTCTGGGAGGAGAAAAAAGCGAAAAAGCCGGTGCCCGACTTCTTTACCCTACGGTTTCTCTCTCTACCGTGGGTTTGTGGGAAGTGTTGTCTACTTTGGGAGAATGGAAGAAAGTTTGGCGCTTATCTCAAGAAGCAATAGAGAGAGAGCATCCTGACGTAGTATTATTAATTGATAATCCTGGTTTTAACCTCCGATTAGCTTCTTTTTGTCACAAGAAAAAAATTCCTGTGATTTATTTTGTTCCTCCTCAGGTGTGGGCGTGGGGGAGGAAAAGAGCTTCACGTCTTTCTCAATGTGCAGATTGGATTTTAACTATTTTCCCATGGGAGGTGGATTACTTCCAGGGAGGTAGAGCTCAGGTAGAATGGGTAGGGCATCCTGCCACCCATCTTATTCCTCAAGCCCAATTTTCCCGTTTGGAAGGGGATAAAAAGAGGATAATCCTTTTACCTGGTAGCCGGAAAAAAGAAATTATTAATTATTTGACAGTGATTAAAAAATTTATTCCACTTCTCTTGAGAGAGAGAGAAGCAGAATTTACCATGATTGCTGCCTCACAAGAAATACAAAAGCTTTTAGAGAAGGAAATGGTTGATTTTCCAGTGACTATAAAAGAGAGAAAAGAGCTACTTTCCGTCCTGCCAGGTAGTTCTTTAGCTATATCCTCTTCTGGAACTATAACTCTAGAAGTGGCTCTGGCAGGAGTTCCTCAAATCATAGTTTACCGGGTGGCTTTCTTAACTTTTCTTTTAGCTCGACTGTTGATGGAAAAAACCTTTATAGGTTTGCCAAACATTGTGATGGAAGAAGAAATATCTCCTGAATTAATCGGCAGGGATTTTTCTTCTTCTCGTCTTCTCAGGGAGGTAGAAAAAATATTAAGTGATTCAAGGTCGGGGGAAAAGGCTCTCGAATTTTCTCTAAAAATCAGGGAAAAATTGAATCGAGGAAATCCTTTTGAAGAAGTAGCTCAGGTGGTGTCAGAATATCTCTGACCATTCTTTATTGCCCGTAACTGTGAATAGCCAGGAAAAGTATATTATTGATTGTACTCACTTTTACATGATCTTTTGCATCAGCTTTTTTCCTCCTCGAGGATGGGTTTATTTCTCTCCTTTCCCGTATTAGTACCGGTTGAGAGGAAGAAGTGATAAATGGCGGTTATTTTAAATGATTGCGAAAGGTAGATTTGTACACAGATTCTTCTTTTCCGAAGATTAGGAAAAAATCCCTTTTTAGGGTAAAATAGTGGAAGGAAGAAATTAGCTGAGGGGCGGAAGCGGATTTCTCTTTCTATGTATGAACTTTTAGGAATTAAGGGAAATCTATTTGTATCGAAAGCACTGGAGGTAATTTAAGGAGTGTTGAATAAGGAACCAGGAATTTACTTTCCCAAGGAGTGCTCTCTACGCGGTGTATCTCCACGCCTGGCGGAAATGCTCAGAGAGTGGACTAATGAAAAAGCAAAGTAGTGCTTTTAGCCGTATCTGGGGGTATCTTCGTCCTTATAAAGTCTATGTGATAGGTGCCTTTATCATGGCTCTCTTGGGAGCAGGATTTAATTTGGTTGTTCCCTGGCTGGTTAAAGGTGCCATTGATGATGCTCTAATAGGAAGAGACAACCGGCTTCTTCTTTTTATTGCTCTGGGGGCAGTAATTCTTTTTTTCTTTAAGGGATTGGCTTCTTATCTTCAGAACTTATGGGTTTCTTTTTCTGGATTTCGGGCCACAACTCGTCTCCGTTCTGAATTGTATCAGCATCTTTATTTTCTTCCTGCTTCTTTTTTCCGCGATAATCCTGCAGGAGAGGTAGTGTCTCGCCTCACTAATGATGTGGCAATTTTACAGAATCTTTTTTCTAATACTTTTGTTAACCTGTTTATGGACTTTTTTATTTTTTCTGGCTCTATAATTTTGTTGTTTCTTATCCACTGGAAGCTGGCTCTGTTTTCAGTAGCGGTTTTACCTCTGGTGGGTTTTAGCGTAGAGTACCTGGGGAAAAAAGTTAAGGGAGTTTCTCATCTCTTGCAAAAGAGAGTGGCATCATTGGCTTCTCTAGTAGAGAGAGCAATGGCGGGAATGAAGATTTTTCAATCTTATATGACTGGCAATTATGAAATCGAAAAATTCGAAGCAGAAAATGAGGCCAGCTTTGATCTGGCCATGGAGCAAGTTCGAGCTAAGGCATTACTTACCCCTCTGGTAGAATTGGTCTCTGCTTGTGGTGTTACCGCTGTTTTATTGTATGGTGGAAGAGAGGTTATTCAAGGTTACCTTACTACCGGTGAGTTAATAGCCTTTCTGGGATATTTACTTACTGCTTCCACCCCTCTCTCACGTTTTTCCAGCAGCTTCCAGGTTCTTCAGCAGAGTTTGGCTTCTGCTGAACGACTCTTTGATTTTCTAGATCTTCCTTTGTGGGGTAAAGAGATGGAAGGACAAAAAGAAATAACTTCTTTGCAAGAAGGGATAAAATTCAAGAATGTTTCTTTTTCTTACCAGGAAGAAAAAGTACTGGAAAATTTTAATCTAGAAATAAAAAAAGGAGAAAAAGTGGGGATAGTGGGACGAAGCGGAGCGGGAAAGAGTACGTTAATTAACTTACTTCTCCGTTTTTATGACCCGGATGAGGGGAGCATAGAAATTGATGGTGTTGATATTCGAGAATTGACTTTTTCCTCGTTGAGAAGCTTGATGGGGGTAGTATTACAGGACACTCTGATTTTAGGGGGAACGATAAGAGAAAACATCCTATATGGAAACTTAGATGCCACCTCAGAAGAGGTTCACCTTGCTTCTGTTAGAGCTCACGCTCATGAATTTATTGTCCATCTAGAAAAAGGTTATGACACTGAAGTGGGAGAAGGAGGAGCTCGCTTCTCCGGAGGACAAAAACAGAGAATTGCCATTGCTCGAGCTTTGCTAAAAGATCCTCCTATTTTAATTTTTGATGAGGCTACCTCTAACCTGGATCCTGAATCGGAGAAATATATTTTAGATACCATTGCCAACATTGAGGAAGATAAGATAGTAATAGTAGTGGCTCATTCCTTGAGTATGGTAAAAGATTTAGACCGGATTATTGTTATTGAAGATGGAAGAGTTAGAGGTGACGGAACACACGAAGAGCTTTTACAATCTAATCTTTATTATCGACGTCTTTTTGGTGTAGAGACTTTTGATAAAGCTCTCTGATTTTCCGAAGGGAAGGGCGATACTCAGGACTCTGGTAGTCGGGATAAGTATAAGGGAAAGGCCGAAAGTCTCCTTTTTCCCATTTAATAGTGGCTTCAGCGTATATACCTCTGCAGAGATAGACGCGGTGAGAGAAATTTTTAGTACTGGCCAGCACAATTTTACCCCCGTCAAAGTAACCGGGATCTAAATTGATTCTTCGTTCTTTCTTTCCTTCCTGAGTAGTTTTTTCTATCTCGTTGGTGGCAACTTTTATGTCGGCTAATTCTCCTGGGTCAATCAAGGGTTTGAAGACTATAAATACTCTTTTCAAGTTTTCTCCAATATTTCGGTAATAGTCAGTGTAAGTGAAAGGAATCTCCTCACTAATCCACTCAATTTCTCCCCATCGTTTTTCAAGCTGGGGTAAAATATCTTCTAATATGTTTCTTTCTTCATAAAGAACAGCGATGAATAACTTTACCGGCCGAGGATTTCTGATCTCTCCCATTTTGTTTTTACCTTTTTTTATTTTATCCTATTATAGGAGGGAAAAAATTTACGCGTTGTATTGTATCATATATTATAGTGTTCCGTAAAACCTGTTAAATTACTCAAATTTTAAAAGCAAGGTTACATCGGAGGTTAAA